>Ga0206961_1001_pt1 | contig 71553 bp, 65 predicted proteins | sample Alteio_BWOrgHeat_30_FD_153238 | JGI IMG/M metagenome (GOLD analysis project Ga0206961, IMG submission 153238) | Enriched cells from forest soil in Barre Woods Harvard Forest LTER site, Petersham, Massachusetts, United States -... | ecosystem: Environmental > Terrestrial > Soil > Temperate forest >...
AATGTATTGTGTACCAACAGTACTTTTGCGGCTTCTTTCAACCTCGTCAGGTAATATGGAAGGCTACGGATGCCAGGTGGCTGAAACTGACCGGCCGACAATTTCATCTGTGTATACATCCTGACCAGATCCCCGCTGCCTGAAATAAAAAATTCATTCTCGGCATCTGCTTCCTGATTGTGAATACTGATTGTTTTATGCGCAAAACCCGGTTTCATCATTTCCCAGAGTTCTTCGGAGACCGAATAAGGTGCGTGGGGTGAAAGGGAAATCTGATCCGGGTTTACACCCATTTCGATGAACGAAGCAGCTAATTTTTCCCCCGCGTCAAATCGTGCCGGAGCCTGTTCCGGTGCCCATCCCAATAATTCAATGAAGTTGTAATAAGCCATTCTCTTCGCCTGTTTCAGGAATCCGGTATCGCCTGTATTGCAAATATCTCCTACTGCCACAATTCCTTCGTTCAGCATGTTCATTTCCGCTTCTTGTATGGCTTCTTTTTTTCCGGGGAAATCCTTCAACCGCTGACTCATTACGGATAAAACGAAATTAACCAATCCCTGTTTTTCAGGTATAATACCTTGCAAATGACTTAGTTCGAGATGACAGTGACAATTGATCAGCCCGGGTGCGATCATGCCCTGAAATTTTTCAATATCACTGCCCGCATTGGCTTCATTCACCAATTCCTCAATCTCTCCATCCGGACTGCATATCAATACAATGCCGGGTGGCAACATTTTGTGTCCGTCAAACAAAATGTCTGCTTTCAATTTCCGATAAGTCATGGTTCAGTTAACTTTGCAGCAATATAAATTTTTCGCAGGTTATGATAGATAAACTGGATGCTATCCGGGCAAGATTTGAAGAATTGGGCGTTGCGCTTACCAATCCGGCCATTGTGAACGACAACAGGAAATTCAGTGCAACGAGTAAAGAATACCGCAGTCTGGAAAAAGTGGTCAAATCTTATGACCAATATCGCAATTTGTTGGACGACATTGCCTTTAACAGGGAGGCGCTGAACGGAGATGATGAGGAACTGAGGGAACTGGCCAAAATGGAAACCACGGCTTTGGAGGAGAAAAAACTTACGATGGAAGCGGACATTCGCCAGATGCTGATACCCAAAGATCCGCAGGACGAGAAAAATGCCATTATTGAAATCCGGGCGGGAACCGGTGGAGATGAAGCAAGTCTTTTCGCAGGCGACCTTCTCCGGATGTACATGAGATATTGCGAGCGACATGGTTTTAAAACTTTTCTGCTGAGCGAAAGCGAAGGCACTGTGGGCGGATACAAGGAAGTGCAGCTGGAAGTAACCGGAGAAGATGTATATGGAACGCTGAAATTTGAGAGTGGGGTACACCGTGTACAAAGAGTACCGGATACAGAACAAAGTGGCCGTGTTCACACCAGTGCAGCTACCGTTGCCGTGATGCCTGAAGCAGAGGAAGTGGATTTTGAATTAAATCCTGCCGATGTGAAGATGGAAACTTCCCGCAGTGGCGGTGCCGGCGGTCAGAATGTTAACAAGGTGGAAACCAAAGTGATGCTGACTCATATTCCAACAGGAACCGTGGTAATCTGTCAAACGGAAAGATCACAGCTTGGTAACCGGGAAAAGGCTTTTGGGATGATGAGAACACGCCTTTACGATGAGCAGGTTAGAAAGCAGCAGGATGAAATTTCCCGTCACCGCAAGAGTTTGGTAAGTACCGGCGACCGGAGTGCGAAAATCCGGACCTACAATTTTCCACAGGGAAGAGTGACAGATCACCGCATCGGCCTTACTGTGTACAATTTGGGCGATGTATTGAACGGGAACATCAATGAATTTATTGATGCCCTTCAGTTTGCAGAGAATGCTGAAAAAATTGCAAAACCGGCCTAGTCTGTAGCTTTATTTCTACATAGCCGATTTCTCCATAACGAATAGTTGGAAGCAATATGAATTAAGTAGTAAATTCATTAATAGGAAATCCTTAACAGTCGGCTGTTAAACCGAAGGATGTTTTATACGTTTAATATATCAGCAGTGGTTAAACGTTGAAGAGATTAAGTTCATTGATAGCAGGTAAAGATTTTCCAATCTTAAAAAATTGTTATTAAGAAAAGAGGTTGAATATCCGATTGCCTTCTGCTACTAACTTTACAACAGCTCTTGGATTTTGAAAGAAATGGTGGAAAGAACTGGCACTTGAATTGCCGGTTATTAATAAATGGTCTTTTCTATTTGACTTCACAAAAGCAGTCAATTTTCTCATAAGCAGTTAGTTTTGGTTACGGCCCCTGTTTCCACAGGGGCTTACTTTTTTCCACAATCCACTCCACTTATATTTATGAAGTTTTAAACCATTTAACTGTGAGCCTGACTATTAAGTATCCCAGTAAGGCGCCAATTGAATCTGCCAGTATATCGTAGATATCGTAATCGCGGTTTGGTATAATATATTTCTGCATCAGCTCAGTGCCGTACCCATATAAACAGGCGATGAGCACAATCAGGACGAAACGGCTGTCTGACTGATTATTTTTTTCTTTCCGGCTTGCATAATAAATGGACCACAAAAAAACAAATGTTCCGAACAGCGTTGCGTGTACTAACTTGTCAAAATTGGGAATAAAAGTTTTTTCCTCCTGTGGTAACATGCTGCCCGGGATGGCCATCAAAATTAAAATGAAAAGAGTCCAGAGAAGCGCGGGGGTTCGTTTAGATAGTAATTTTTGAAGTCGTGGACGCATAAGAATTGCAGCGAAGATACGGCCTATCCGGTAACCTTACCCATAACGTACATGGCACTCAAATCCGGATTTACGCTGCCACCCTTTTTTTCCAGTGTAATGGCAAATGCCTGCGCATTTGAAATATTTTTTAATTTCATCAGTGAGAATCCTTCTTCCAGATCAAAAACACCGGCATCCACAGGCTTCCCGTTTACGATGGCCCAGAGCTGATATTGTTTATTGGGTAACGGTTTAGGCAGTTGATTTACCAGCAGGTAAACATCTTTGGAATGAGTATCCCAGTAAACGGTTGCCATACTCGAAGCATCCGGACTTTTTGGAACGCTTGGCATTTTAACAATGGACATCAGTGGATTTTGCATCAGGCTGATGGCATTTTCGTAAGACTGCAATTTTGTTTGCATCACCTGATTATTGCTGGCTACCTGAGTTTGTGCAGCAATCAGTTCATCATTTTTTGCAATCTGTTTTTTATATTGGTTCAGTAAATAAAAATTAAGAAGTACACTTCCCACAAGCAAAATCAGGGAAGCTGCGGCAATATATTTCGCAAAGCCAATGCGTGGAACCAGCTTGGGTTTGGCCAGAGGAATTTTGGAAGCTGGTGATTTCTCCAAACCGAGTTCTGAAAAAATTCTGGATTTCGATTCCCCTGGCGGTTCCAGTTTTTGCAGCTGAAACCCCTGCTCTAACTGAATTTCGAACGCTTCCCTCGCAGCAAGTACCTCATGATGAGCGGCGCACATGCGTTCGAATTCGGCACTCTCTTCCGGAGAGGCGAGTCCAAGCACGTAGCTTTCTATAATTCCGCTTAATATGTAGTCTTGTACGTTCACTTATTTTAAAAATTCTCTTAATTGCAATAATGCATTTCGAATACGGGTTTTGACCGTACCCAAAGGAATATCTTCAATCTGTGCGATTTCATCATGTGTATAGCCTTTAAAATAGGCAAGTTCTATTAAAACACGTTGCTCGGGTCGAAGTTTTCCCAGGAATTTGCTGAGGCCTATGCCGTCAATATTGGTTTGGGTTGCCTGGTTACCTCCATATACGTTGTCGGTTATCTCCTGGTTTTTCTGACTGTTCTGATAATTTTTAGATCGCAGCATATCAATGGACGCGTTCCGGCTGATATTCAGCATCCAGGTAAATAATCTTCCCTTTATGGGATCGTAAGATTCTATTTTGCGCCAGATATTTACAAAAACTTCCTGTAATACATCGCTGGCGACTTCGGGAGATTTTACTATCTGAAGTATAATGGAGTAAAGGGAACCACTGTAATGATCATATAAGTAGGAAAATGCCTGTTGATCCTTTGCTTTTAAAGCAGAGGTTAGTTCCTGTTCATTATATGTTGGCGTTGATCCCAAGGCTGTGTTAGTTATAAAAATTATACCAGCCAGATTATCCCACCAGGGATTCGTAGGCGGCAGCGTCGAGTAATTTCGCCACCTCTGCAGGATCTTTCACCGTCAATTTGATCATCCAGCCTTTTCCGTAAGGATCGGTGTTTACCAGATCCGGAGCATTTGCCAGGGCAGGGTTTAACTCTGCAATTACACCTGTTACGGGAAGAAAAAGGTCGGAAACGGTTTTAACAGCTTCCACGGTTCCAAACACTTCGCCCGCCTGCATTGATTTTCCAATCGTTTCCACTTCCACGTAAACGATATCCCCCAATTCCTTTTGTGCATATTCCGTAATGCCTACTAAAAAAGTATTGCCCTCTTCCTGTTTCACCCATTCATGCTCTTTTGTATAACGAAGGTTATCTGGAAAACTCATGTTTCTTTTTTTAAATGTTCGTGAAGCTGCAAATATAGAAGGATTTGAATATTCCCCGGAACGTTTTGTTATTCGTTCTGTTCCTGGTTTTCAAAATACAGTAAAATATGATCCTTCATGAAGTTTTCCTGTTCAATAAAATTAAAAACAGGCAGCGTTTTCAGTTGACGGTAATGTGGCCAGCCTTCTTCGTCCACCATCTCGAGTTCATAATAACCACTGGGTGATAGCAGACTGCATACAGCAACATGCATCAGATCCTGTTTTTGTTCCTTGGTAAATTTAGTCTGGAAATCTCCGACTTCCTGTATGCCAATCAGGAAAAGAATGGCTTCCATATCCGGTTTTTTTCCAAAACGGCTCATTAACTTTTCTTCCAGCGCCCACCAACGGCTTTGTATATCGTCTTTCACATTCATGCTGCAAAGATAACCTGCCGGGGAATCTATCCCCTGCATCTGTTACCTTTGCGGAAATTTTCATTCATGTTACAGATTGCTCTGATCAGGCAACAGCCGGATTTTGTAAAAGAAAGACTGCGAGTAAAGAATTTCGATGCATCTGTCGCCGTCGATTCCATTTTGTTACTGGATGAAAAAAGAAAAAAACTACAGCTTGAACTGGAATCTGCCCAGGCCGGATTAAACAGCATTTCCAAAGAAATCGGTCAGCTGATGGCCAAAGGGGAAAAAGCAAAAGCGGAATTAAAGAAACAGGAAGTTGCTTCCATGAAATCAGCACTGAGCCCGGTTCAGGAAGCCCTGGAGGCCGCTGACAGCCAGCTACAGCAGATTCTGGTAACGCTGCCCAACCTTCCTTATAAAGAGGTGCCTGCTGGTAAAACGCCTGAAGACAATGTAGTCGTCAGAGAAGGAGGGAAGATTCCGGAATTGCCGGAAGGGGCTGTTCCTCATTGGGATCTGGCAAAAAAGTATAATCTGATCGATTTCGAACTTGGAAATAAGATTACGGGTGCAGGATTCCCGGTTTATGTACATCAGGGTGCCAGAATACAAAGGGCACTCATCCAGTATTTCCTCGATTACAATACGGAAGCAGGTTTTGTGGAATATCAGCCACCTCTGATGGTCAACGAAGCCAGTGCCTTTGGAACCGGTCAGCTTCCGGATAAAGAAGGACAAATGTATTTTGTAAATGAAGATGAATTATATCTGATTCCCACGTCCGAGGTTCCACTAACCAATATTTGGAGGGATGTGATCCTGAAAGAAAAAGAACTACCGGTGAAAATGACCGCGTATACGCCCTGTTTCAGAAGGGAAGCCGGTAGTTACGGCAAGGATGTGCGGGGATTAAACCGATTGCATCAGTTTGATAAGGTGGAGATCGTTCAGATTGTACATCCTGATAAAAGTTATGAGGTGCTGGAGGAAATGGTTTTGCACGTAGAAAGTCTCCTGAAATCGCTGAATCTGCCTTATCGGATATTGCGTTTATGCGGTGGTGACATGTCTTTCACGGCAGCGATAACCTACGATTTTGAAGTTTATAGTGCAGCTCAGCAAAAATGGCTGGAAGTAAGTTCCGTAAGCAACTTTGAAAGCTTCCAGACAAACCGCATGAAAATCCGATTTAAAGATGAAAACGGGAAAATGCAATTACTTCATTCACTAAATGGCAGCAGTCTGGCATTGCCTCGTATTCTGGCCTGCCTTCTGGAAAATAATCAGGGAACTGATGCCATCAACCTGCCGGAAGCGCTTCATACTTATTTTAAAGCGGAGCGGATAACGTTAAAAAGCTGACAATTCCCAAAAAAAAATTCTTACAAAGGATAATCATTAACAATTCAAAAGCGAGCAATGGGCCGCTTTGTGCGTTGGTGCATTAAACCTTTCATCGCCCGTGCGATCTTAGAACCTGATGAATATCAATCAGCTCAAAAACCAGCATTTGTGGTGGCGCGCAGGATTTGGTCCTCCGGCCAGCCAGGTAAAGTTGCTTTCAAGGCAAAAACCCGAGGCCCTTTTTCATTCCATCCTGAAAGCTTCCGAAAAAAAACCTGAGAACTTTGATGTGGCAGATCCGGAATTAAAGGAAATGGTCAGTCAACCCATGCTGCCCGGCAAAATGCAGGGTCTGAGGCCAGAGGAAAAACAGAAGCTCCGTAAACAATCCGTCCAGGATATTTCCAAACTGAACATTCGGTGGCTGGATGAAATGACAAACAGCGAGGCCCAGTTGCTGGAAAAAATGTCGTTGTTCTGGCATGGACATTTCGCCTCCAAAACCGTAAATATTATTTATGATCAGGCGCTGCTGAATGTGATCCGCGAGAACGCGCTGGGCAACTTCCGGGATTTACTGATGAATGTGAGTAAAACAGCTTCCATGATTCAGTTCCTGAACAACAATCAGAATAAAAAAGGCCACCCGAATGAAAACTTTGCCCGTGAGCTAATGGAACTTTTTACCATCGGTCGTGGCCATTACTCAGAAACAGATGTAAAAGAATCAGCCCGTGCCTTTACTGGCTGGGGGGCAACACCACAGGGAGGGTATGATTTCAGACCCAGGCAACACGATGACGGAGTCAAAACTTTCCTGGGGAAAACCGGTAATCTTTCAGGAGAAGACATCATACAGATTTTACTTGACCAAAAACAAACTGCTGTATTCATCACAAAAAAAATCTACCGTTTTTTTGTAAATGAAATGGTTGACGAGGAAAAAGTAAATGTGCTGGCCATCCAATTCTTTAACAGTGGTTATGATATCCGCGCACTGATGACCAGCATTTTTACGGCGACCTGGTTTTACGAAGAGAAAAATATCGGAACTCAGATTAAGTCGCCCGTATTGTGGCTGGTGGGAATGCGCCGGCAACTGCCCATGGAGATTCAAAACCCCCTGGTGCAACTTGTTTTAGAACGATTACTGGGACAGGTTTTGTTTTCGCCGCCCAATGTAGCCGGATGGCCTGGCGGTAAACACTGGATAGATAGTTCAAGTCTCATGATGAGAATGCAACTCCCACAAATCATTTTCAAGTCTGATGCCATTCTCTCCAGGCCGAAAGATGACGATGATTTGATGATGGGGATGCGCGATCTGGCACTGGCAAAAAATATTAAGAAACTGAAGAGTCCGGGCAATCAGTTTTTCCAGGCAAAAATTCTTTGGGATAAATACATCAAAAATTTTGATGAAACAACGGAGCCGGTTGTTTACGCCGCTGTACGAGACATCCTCTTGCAAAAACCCATGCCGATGAACGAAAACGATATGATCAAATATATTGATGAATCCAATCGTGATAAACGCATTCAGTCTATAACCATCCGGCTCATGGGCACACCGGAATATCAATTGTGTTAATCCAAAAAATAGAATCATGCACGTAAACAGAAGAAAATTTTTAACGCTCGGCTCGCTGGCAACCGGCTCGCTGATGCTTCCTAAATTTCTGAAAGCATTTGAGGGCCCCGTTCGTGGATTGGGGGGAAATAAAGTATTAATCGTTCTGCAATTGAGTGGCGGTAACGACGGACTCAACACCGTTATACCTGTACGAAATGATATCTATTATCGCTCAAGGCCCGGTATCTCCATAACGAAAGAAAAAGCATTGGCTCTTCGTGACGATGCAGGTCTTCATCCATCTTTAACCAATTTTAAGGAATTGTATGACGAAGGAAGCATGGCCATTTTGAATAATGTAGGATATCCGAATCCCGACCGTTCCCATTTTCGCAGTATGGATATCTGGCAAACAGCCAGCGACAGTAATGAAGTGTTGAATTCAGGATGGCTGGGCCGTTATCTCGACGCGCAATGTCTGGATTGCGCAAAACCTACACAGGTTCTTGAGATGGATGACATGCTGAGTCTTGCACTCAGTGGCGACAAAATGAAAGGCATTGCCCTGCGGGATCCGAAAAGATTATACGACACCAGCCAGGATCCGTTCTTTAAAGAAATGCTAAATGCCGGTATGCATCAGCAAACGGAAGAGCCGGCTTCTTACCTATACAAGGTTATGGCGGAAACGGTCTCTGGTGCAGATTATATATTCCAGCAAAGTAAACTTCGTCCAAGTATGTTACCTTATCCAAATTCAGAAATTGGAAAGAATCTGAAAACCGTTGCTTCGCTTATTTCATCTGATATCAACACCCGTGTGTATTATGTTTCACTCGGCAGTTTTGATACGCATGTGGGTCAGCAGGACAAGCAGGCAAAGTTATTCAGTGACCTCAACGATGCCATCAAACCATTTACGGATGACCTGAAATCCAATCATCGTTTTGACGATGTTCTGATGATGAGTTTTTCTGAATTTGGAAGACGTGTGAGTGAAAATGGAAGCGGCGGAACCGATCATGGTACCGCGAATAATATGTTCCTGATCAGTGGCGGGCTGAAAAATAAGGGGATATTGAACGAAATGCCCGATCTGTCGAATCTGACGGACGGCGATTTAAACCAGCAGTTGGATTTCAAACGGGTATATGCAACGATACTAAATAATTGGCTGCAGGCAGATGACTATAAAATACTTGGAAGGCAATATGAGTACCTGAATTTTATATGACGTTTTTAAAGTTGACCGCTCATCGCAACAACACGACAGTGCCCTTTTCAGTATGTATGTTTCCAAGATAATCCCTGCCTTTTATCTGCCATACATACGTTCCAATGGGTTGTGGTTTGCCGTTTAGGGTGCCGTCCCATCCGGAATTTGACCCCTGGCCGCTGTAAACTTTTTGCCCAAGCCGGTTAAATATCTCGAAATAATCAATGGATTCCATACCTACCAGGATGGGATGAAAACGATCATTGATTCCGTTATTATCCGGTGAAAATGCGTTCGGTATGTACATTGCCGGACCTTTGTACGCTTTTATATTTATTGTATCATAGGTAGCACATCCAAATATCGTGTAGGCTCTCAGGACATACTGAAAATTTTCATTCAGGATGGCAATCGGATCCGCAATCTCCGAATTATTCAAATACGTTGCGGGTATCCATTCATACAAATCGCCACCACTGGCATGCAACTGAAGTGGCTGACCGAAAGCAATGACCGTATCGTTTCCAACTTTAGCAATTGTACGGTAAATGGTTAATTGAGCCGTCGCCGTGTCGGAAGAACAGCCAGCATAATTAAGCGCAAACACACCCACGGTATATTTCCCACCATCCGGATAATAGTGATTAATATCAGAAGAACTGTCTTTTTTCCCATCTCCTGTAAGCCAGTACCATTGACTGATCTGAATGCCGGGTGTAAGATTGGTGGCCGAAAGTGGTACGGGATTTCCATAACAGGCATCCTGAACCGAAATACTGGTTGCCGGCTTGAGGGTAACATTTATCGTTTTTGAAATGGGCTCCGAAACACATCCTTCCAGGGTGTGGACAACCAGTTCAGCTTTTAATGTCTGCTCAGGAAATGTTTTTGTTATGCTGGAATCAGCAGTTGTGATGAGTTCGGTCCCATTATTGAAATTCCAGTCCCATTGATTTACAGTTCCGTATTGAACGACAGAATGATCGGAAAACAAAACAGGATAATTCGCGCAAATGAAAGGAGGAGAAGTTGTAAAATCGGCTTTGGGAATGGAACCGATGGTAATAATTCGTTTTAAGGTATCAGATGTGCATCCATTGTTTGCTTCTATATTTAATTTAATGGTGTAATAGCCCGGTTCCGTATAGTTGTGAGGTGGTGGATTTTGTCCTGTATATTTCGTTCCGTCCCCCAGATCCCACCACCAGTTGATTACGGTTCCGAAAGAAGTGGAGTGATCAATAAAATGGATGTCCGCCGGCGCACAAAAATTCTGATCAGCGGGGGTGGAAAAATCCGCATTGAGTGCAGTGCAGAATTTCTGCACATTACTTTGTCCGCCGGTAGCCGACGTGAATCCCCAGTATACCTGTGAATTTCCTCCAAATACCGAATTGATAAGATCTGTTTGTGTTTGAACCCTGGGTATGTTGTCTATTTCTGCAGAGAGTGTATGTGTTCCGGCATCCCAGATAATTCTGAAAGTATGCCATTTGCAATCCTCAATGTTTGGATTGTCCGGAAGAATCTGAACCGGATAAGCCAGTGTATTCGAAGTGCCCACATGCAGATCACCGTTTTTGAAAATGCCTATGTGATCGTACGGAGGATCATTGAAATCAAAATTCTGCCATGTATCAATCGGGATTCCCACAGAAGGGGTAACATCCTGAAATCCGATTCCCTGTCCGGCTACACCCAGGTTTGTGCCGATGGGCTGCAATACGAAAGCAATGCCATCCGCACCATTCAGATCCTTGCACCCCAGGTAAACACTGAAAACATAATTGAAGGACTGGCTGAGGTCGATGAGATTCTTGTTCCATACGGAGCCTGCCAGCCACATCTGATCATACGTAAGCTGGTAACAGTTGCACGATTCCTGGATGGTACTGCCGTTCAGGATATAGGGCGTTTCCTGCTGCGAGAAAACGGTTGTTGGGAGCAGTCCGGCAATGCCCGTAATTAATAACAAGGAAATCCAAATTCTCATAAGCAGCATCATTACCAAAGGATGGGGCAATTCCGTTCATAGGAAAATCAAATTTTCTTCTGCAGAAAGAATTGTTCCGGTCGACTCTAAGGCAATGATGAACGATGCTTCGCTGCTCAGACCACAGGATACGCACTTTTTATGGTATTCATAAACCACATAAAAAGTTTATTATACCGGTGTTGACTGGCAGTGCGATAAATTATATAAATCCTAAATGGATGAATACTATTTCGCTGTGCTAATACAGGAATTGTAACAGAATGAGAAAAGCCGGATTACCAGCTTTGTTTGGCTACACCCGCCTTGATGGCTTCGAGTGCTTTTGCCTCACCCAGTAAGGTAGTGAGTTTGTTGCCTTTGCCATCGTGCCCCTGAGCCATGTAAGCACCTTTGGCAGTCTTGCTGATCACCGCGTCCATGATCGGAACATTTTTCTCTTTCGTCTTAACATTATATGCTGTAAGTACTACGGTGGACATTGTCAAAAATTTTAAAAGGTTCTAAATTCTCTTGTTCGCTAGGCGATAAAGGTAGATAATTAAATTTAAACGGGGTTTTAAGCCAATTTAAACATCCAGTCTGGCATATTTTGCATGGGATTCAATAAACTCCCTGCGGGGCGCTACCTCATCCCCCATAAGCATGCTGAATACGCGATCCGCCTCAGCGGCGCTTTCAATTGTTACCAGTTTTAGTGTACGGGTTGCAGGATCCATGGTCGTTTCCCAGAGTTGGCTGGCATTCATTTCACCCAACCCCTTATATCGCTGAACGCTGACGCTGTCTTCCTTGCCATTGCCAAGTCTTTCAATCTGGAGGCGGCGTTGATCTTCCGTCCAGGCGTAAGCGCTTTCTTTGCCTTTCTTTACCTGGTAAAGCGGTGGTTGGGCAATGTAGATATGCCCCTGTTCAACCAGGGCTGCCATATATCGATAAATGAAAGTAAGTATCAGCGTCGCGATGTGGCTGCCGTCCACATCAGCATCGGTCATGATGATTACTTTATGGTATCTGAGTTTGGCAACGTTCAATGCTTTTGCATCCTCAGGTGTACCGACCGTTACCCCCAGCGCCGTATACATATTCCGGATTTCCTCGTTTTCATATATCCTGTGTTCCATGGCCTTCTCAACATTGAGAATCTTGCCCCTGAGTGGGAGGATGGCCTGAAAACTCCTGTCGCGGCCCTGCTTGGCCGTTCCTCCGGCTGAATCTCCTTCTACCAGATACAGTTCACACTTTTCAGGACTTCTTTCAGAACAGTCTGCCAGCTTGCCCGGCAAACCACCCCCGCTCAATACGCTTTTCCGCTGAACAAGCTCCCTTGCCTTACGGGCCGCTGCACGGGCTTGGGCTGCCAGTATCACTTTCTGAATGATGTTTTTCGCCTCCCGGGGATTTTCTTCCAGATAAGCCTCTAAAACTTTGGAGACGGTGGTATCTACGATACCGCTGACTTCATTGTTGCCGAGTTTGGTTTTTGTTTGCCCTTCAAATTGTGGCTCCGGAACCTTAACTGAAATGATGGCGCTCAGCCCCTCGCGATAATCATCGCCCTCGATTTCAACCTTTGCCTTTTCAAAATGATTTTGTTTGTCGCCATAACTTTTGAACACCCTGGTTAATGCCCGGCGAAAACCGGCAACATGTGTTCCGCCCTCGATAGTATTGATATTATTCACGTAGGAATAGACGTGTTCGCTGTAGCTGTCGTTGTAAGTAAGAGAAACTTCCACAGCCACATTATTGGCAGGATCCAGACCGCTGACATAAATCGGCTTGGGAATCAGCGGACTTCTGCCGGCGTTACTGTCCAGCATTTCAAGAAATTCCGTAATACCGCCTTCACTGAAAAAAGTTTTAGTGTAGAATTTACCGTCATCATCCAGTTCGCGGAGATCATTGATAATAATTTTCACCCCTTTATTCAGGAATGATAATTCCCGGAGTCGGCTTTCCAGGATATCTCTCTTATATACCGATTCGATAAAAATGGTGGAGTCCGGAAGAAAATGCACCCGGGTGCCTGTTTTATCACTGATCCCGATTTCCCTTACCTGGTATTGCGGAATTCCAATCTTATAAGCCTGTTCAAATATTTTTCCTTCCCGTTGTACAGTAACGTGCAAATCGCTGCTCAGCGCATTCACACAACTTACGCCGACGCCATGCAGTCCGCCGGAAACTTTGTAAGTGTTTTTATCGAATTTACCGCCCGCATGCAGAATGGTCATTACCATTTCCAGGGCGCTTTTTTTCTCTTTCGTATTCATACCCGTTGGGATTCCACGGCCATCGTCCTCAACGGCGATGGAATTATCCGGAAAAATCTCAACGACGATATTTTTGCAATATCCTGCAAGGGCTTCATCAATGGAATTATCCACAACCTCATAAACCAGATGATGCAGGCCCTTTACCCCTACATCGCCAATATACATCGCAGGTCTTTTTCTAACCGCTTCCAAACCCTCAAGAACCTGAATACTATCCGCTCCGTAACCATTGACCATCGGAGCGGTTACTTCTTGTATACTTTCGTTCATATTTAATTGAAAAACCGATTATTAGATATAAAATAACAGGGTTTGCAAATCTACTGAAAACAGGGGTAAGAATGGGGTTGGCTGTCGCCTTTTTTAAACAATTTTTTTGAGTCTTTTTACTTGAAAAACCAGCCCATCGTAACGGCTATATCAATGGTTAACCAACAATATGGCGGCAGTATCAATATTTGGGATTAAATTTGCCTACATTTTATGCATCATCCCCCCGATATACTTACGCTGGCTTACAAGCAGCCATTCATGCAGGAGCAATTGCAGCTTTTGGATGAAAAAGAGCGGCAGATCCCGGGTTCCGTGCAGTATATGATTCGTCGGTATCAGAAAGATCCGCAATGGAGCCTGGAGGATACCGGAATGATGGTTTATCATTTTCAAAGAGAAAAGCCACAGGAAAATTATTTTGAAATCCGGTTTTGTATTTCTGGCAATGCCTATTGTAACCAAAAAGAAAAAGATTGTCAAAACTGCCGGATTCATACCTCCCGCTTATGCCCGGATCGTACAGAAACGGTCGACGTGATGAGTTTTCGTTTTTCAGCTGTGCACCTTTCCCAATTTGTTAAGCCTCAGCAACAGGCTGGCAGCCTTTCTGACAATGTCCTGCATTTCAAACACCCTTCATCATTTTCAAAAATTTTATCGCTTTGCAGCCGCACGCGGATGGTCCTGGAAGGGATGCTCAACCATCATTACACGGACAGTCTGGAGAATATTTTCATCAATGCGCAAACGCAGATGTTACTACTTTACAGCTTGGAATGTATGCTGGGCGAAAAAGAGGTAGAGGCCTTCCAGTGCAAATTTCTGGCAAATGGTGCAGACCGTGAGAAGATTAACCTGGCGAGGGAAATCCTGCTTGAACATATTGGTGAGCCTCTTACTATCCGTGAACTCAGTCGCAAAGTCGCCATCAATGAGTGTTATCTAAAGAAGGGTTTTAAAGAGCTTTTCGGAACAACTATTTTTGATTTTTATCAGGGCCAGCGAATGGAACACGCCCGTTATCTTTTGTATGAAAAGGGATTGAGCGTTACAGATGTTTCTGTTATGCTGGGATACTCATCCATATCACATTTCTCTACTGCCTTCAAAAAACACACAGGACTTAAACCCTGCGAACTTCTTTTTAAAGCTTAGAGGTAAATGGATAAAGCAGCACGTTTATTCGCTGCGCAAACTCTTCACCGGATTCATTATGGCAACTCTATTCGCCCGAGCGCTTAGCCCAGCGCAAACTGGGCAGCATCAATGGTCTCATCTAGATCTCTGGTGGAGAGGGCATTGTTCAGGAACCAGCTTTCATAAGCCGACGGCGGCAGATAGATTCCCTGTTCCAGCATCCCATGAAAAAACTGATTGAATTTTTCCATGCTGGCAAGTGAAGCAGTTTCGAAATCTTTTACCGGATGGTTGGTGAAGTGCAGGCTGATCATAGATCCAACCCGATTGATAACGCAGGGGATATTTTTTTTCTTCAATACGATATCGAGACCTTCATGCAGGTGGCTCGTTTTTTCATCCAGTTCCCTATAAATGGAAGGATTTTCTTTTAATATTTTTAATGTCGTGATTCCTGCAATCATAGCAATGGGATTTCCACTGAGCGTACCAGCCTGATAAACTTTTCCGAGCGGAGCGATGTGTTCCATAATTTCCCTGCGACCACCAAAAGCGCCTACCGGAAGGCCACCACCAATTACTTTTCCATAAGTGACGAGATCTGCCCGGATACCGAGTTTTTCCTGAGCACCACCCGGAGCCAGACGAAAACCTGTCATCACTTCGTCAAAGATCAAAATAATCTTTTCCCGGTCACAAATGGTTCTGAGCGATTCGAGAAATCCTTTTTCCGGAGGCACACATCCCATATTGCCGGCTACCGGTTCAACAATAATGGCAGCGATTTCTCCCGGGTATTTTTTTACCAATTCTTCAACAGCCGGAAGATTATTAAAGGGTGCGGTCAGCGTGTCCTGCGAAACACCAGATGTTATTCCCGGCACATTTTGTATAGACAAAGTCGCCAGTCCACTGCCGGCTTTTACAAGGAAAGCATCGGCATGACCGTGGTAGTGGCCTTCAAATTTGATTACTTTATTTTTACCTGTAAAACCTCTTGCCAGGCGTACTGCGCTCATGCAGGCCTCTGTACCGCTGTTTACCATGCGTATCATGTCTACGTTTGGAACCATGCCGGTAATTAATTCAGCCATCTCAATTTCCAGTTCAGTAGGAGCCCCGTAAGAAGTGGATAACGCAGCCCGTTCCTGAATGGCCCTGGTCACTTCTTCATGTGCATGACCGAGAATCATCGGACCCCAGGAAGCGATGTAATCAATGTATTTATTCCCATCGGCGTCGTACAGGTAACTATCCTTTGCCTTCTTAATGAAAAGAGGAGTACCACCCACACTTCGAAATGCACGCACCGGAGAGTTAACACCTCCGGGAATCGTTTTCTGTGCACGACTAAATAGTTCTTTACTTTTATTTATTTCCATTTTTTAATCTTCAGACAAGAGGCAATACTGCAAGCAGCGTTACCATTGAATTTAATTTCGAATTTCTTTCGCACGTTTTCACCTCTGCACCATTTCATAAGTCCAAATTATGAATACAGGAAAGTGTCAGTTACTTCCATGTTTAATCATTCAACAATCTGGTGGCTTCTCTGGCAAAATAAGTCGCGATCAGATCTGCTCCTGCTCGTTTGATGGCTGTCAGTGTTTCTAAAATGGCTTTGTTTTCATCCAGCCATCCCATTTTGGCGGCTGCCCTGATCATTGCATATTCGCCGCTGATATTATAGGCACTCACCGGAACATGTACTGCGTTTTTTACTTCACGGATGATATCCAGATAGGAAAGCGCCGGTTTAACCATAACGATGTCTGCTCCTTCCTCCACGTCCTGTAGTGCCTCCTTGACTGCTTCCGTTCGATTGGCGTAATCCATTTGATACGTTTTCTTATCACCAAAACCTGGAGCCGAATCAAGTGCATCGCGGAAGGGTCCGTAAAAACATGAAGCATATTTTGCGCTATAGGCCATGATGCCTGTCTGGCTGAATCCGTTTTCTTCCAAAGCACGGCGGATGGCTCCGATACGACCGTCCATCATATCGCTGGGTGCAACAAAATCTGCTCCGGCCTCTGCATGACTCAAGCTCATTTTTACCAGGGCCTCTACGGTTTCATCGTTTACAATCTGACCGTTTTTTACAATACCATCATGGCCATAAGAAGAATATGGGTCCAATGCCACATCCGTCATCAAAACCATTTCAGGAACCACATCCTTGATAGCACGGATGCTCCGTTGCATCAGGCCGTCGTTATTCCATGCTTCCCGTCCCGTATTGTCTTTTACCTCATCTTTTGCTTTCACGAAAAGGAGAATAGACTTTAGCCCCATGGCGTAAAGTTCTTTCACCTCTTTTATAGTAACATCCAGGCTGTTTCTGAAATAACCGGGCATTGAACTGATTTCCTGTCGGATATCTTTTCCTTCGTCTATAAAAAGCGGCACTATAAAATCGGAAGATTTTAGATGTGTTTCAGCAACCAGACTCCTGATGGCCGGGTTTGAACGTAGTATTCTGGAGCGTTTTTGTAAATACATAAACTGGTTTACCTTTTTTATTTACTTCACACAAAATGTAATTTATTTACTTAGCCTCAGCCCATTCTTTCGGGTGTAAACATACTTGCAGTAATTCATCTTCTGCGCTGCCATGAGCCGGTTGATAATTATATATCCACCTTGCCCTTGGTGGAAGACTCATAAGAATACTTTCCGTTCTTCCATTTGTTTTCAGTCCAAACAGCGTTCCGCGGTCGTGAATCAGATTGAATTCCACGTACCTGCCCCGACGCATTTCCTGCCATTTGATTTCATCTTCGCCATAAACAATTCCTCTGCGTTTTTCAACGATGGGCAAATAGGCTTTTAAAAAAGCATTGGCATTGGCTTGCTGAAAAGCAAACAATCGTTCTGAATCTGCCGGATCAACCGGTCGCAGATAGTCATAGAAAACACCTCCGATGCCGCGCATTTCCTGGTTGCGATGGTGATTGGCGAAATACTGGTCACAATCCTTTTTGTATTTCGGATATAAACCCTTCCCGAACGGATCCAGGGTTTCTTTCAGCGTTTCATGAAAATGTTTTGCATCTTCAGCAAATAAATAATATGGAGTCAGATCAGTTCCACCTCCAAACCAGCAGTCAATTATTTCCCCAACATTATTGTATAACTCAAAGTACCGCCAGTTGGCATGCACGGTAGGGACAAAAGGGTTTCTTGGATGGAGTACAATTGATAATCCGCAGGCAAACCATTTTGATCCATCGATTTTTAATTGCGTTTTCATAGCATCAGAAACATCTCCAAATACCACGGACGAATTCACGCCTCCTTTTTCGAACACCACACCATTTTCAATAACTCTGGTTTTACCACCCCCGCCATTTCCGGTTCTATCCCATACGTCTTCGGTAAACCGGCTGAGGCCATCAGTGGTTTCCAGCGCCTGGCAAATGGTATTCTGCAGGGAATGTATAAAATGAATCCAGCGATCCCGGAAATCAACAGCCTGCTGTACAGATGGTTGGGTTTCACTCATAATTTATAGCGATGAAAACACCTGTTTTTCCCTGGTTTGATATTGATGATTTTTTACAATGTCTACAAAAGCTTTTGCATGATCGACCGGCACATTCGGTAGTATACCATGACCCAGATTCGCGATGTATCTGCCTGGTCCGAATCCGTTTAACATTTTGGAAACTTCTTTTTTTAACTCTGATATGGGGCTAACGAGACGGGCGGGATCAAAATTTCCCTGTAGCGTAACGCCAGGGCCTGCCATTTTTCTGGCGGTCTCGGGCCGGATGCACCAGTCAAGTCCAAGTGCCGTTGAGCCGGTCGCAGCCATTTCCGGAATAGAACTCCATGCGCCTTTGGCAAATAAGATGGTAGGAACTTCTTTGTTCAATGCCTGTATAATCTGACGCATGTAAAACAAAGAAAAAGTTTCAAAATCATCTGGACTCAGTAAACCACCCCATGAATCAAAAAGCTGTACAACATCTACACCTGCTTTCACCTGCTGCTTCAGATAGGCAATGGTTGTGTCGGTTAACATTTGCAGTAGTCGATGCGCCAGATCCGGCTGCGTGAAACAGAATGCTTTTACAGTGTCGAAAGTTTTAGATCCTTTGCCTTCCACCATATAACACAGTAGGGTCCACGGAGCACCTGCAAAGCCAATCAGTGGGACCCGGTTATTCAATTCTTGTTTTGTTAGTCGAATGGCGTCGAAAACATATCCCAAACTCTCGTCTGCATCGGGCACATAAACGCGGTTCATATCAGCCAGGGTTCTGACCGGATTGGGTAATATGGGACCTTTGTTTTCTATGAGCTGTACTTCCAGCCCCATAGCCTGCAATACAACGAGTATATCAGAAAACAGGATGGCAGCATCCACGCCGATCTGATCCACCGGTTGTAAAGTGATGGCAGTTGCCAACTCCGGTGTCTGCACCCTCGTGAAAAAGTCGTATTTATCGCGTAAAACACGATAGTCTGGCAAGTAACGTCCGGCCTGCCTCATCATCCAGACTGGCGGCCTTTCTGTGTTTTCGCCACGAAGTGTTTTTAATAGTAAATCGTTTTTTAGCATATTATGTGATGGGATGTGATGCGGCATGATCCAATGCCATTTTAAAAACAAAAGCTTTGTCGGCTTCTGTTGAAATGATAATCGGGTGTGAGGAATATTCCCTGAGTGTTGCGGCCGTTGTAGTGCCCATGGCCAAAACAGTCGTGGCCGGCGAGATTTCATTTGCTGAAAAAAAGCTCTTTACGGCAGATGGACTAAAAAACAGAAGAACATCCGGCACATCATTTAATTTAACGGGTTTTAACAGGGTATCATAAACAATCAATTCGGTTAAATCAATACCATGATTTACCAGATTCTCCGGCAGCACATTTAGTCGCTGATCTCCGCAGAAAAACACAGCTTCCTTCACGCCATCTGTAATCATCAGTTTGGATAAAAACAGGGCATTGCTTGCAAACCGGGTAGTTAAATCAGAATCAAACCGGTTTACAACAGCAATCCGGGTTTCATTCCGAATGCAATAAATTGTCCAGTCCGGTTTTTGTTTCAGCATACCGGTTACAATATGAACCGCATGCGCACTGGTAAAAACAACGTTTTGTTTTGCAGATGCAAATTCGGCTATCCGTGGCTTTAATTCATCCACCGGCCGGGGCATGATCTCAATAAAAGGAATCACCTGAACATCTACCGATACCGGAATATTTGTAATGCGTTCGAATGGCAACGACGCCGTAGACAATATGGTAAAACGCCGGTCAGGCATGTTGTTTCTTTTCTATCAATTCGTTCCCGCCGTCACGAAGTAGTTCATTCGCTGCGGAGATTCCGAGGGCTGCACCCAGTTCAACCGAAATTCTTTTTTCAATAACGAATTCATTTTCTCCTGCAGGATCCAACAGATTTCCGCGAAAGAAAATATTCTCCCCTTCTATTTCAGCCAGTGCGCCGATGGGCGTTGAGCAACCACCCAAAAGCGTGGACAAAAAATCACGTTCTATTTTTATACAAAAAGCGGTTTGTTCATGATGAAGTTTCCGGCAGTCTGAAATTATATTTTCATCCTCTTCTCTGCAAACAACCAATATGGCTCCTTGTGCGGGAGCCGGTATCATCCATTCCAACTCAATTGCGTTGGCTGGACGCAGACCAATTCGCTGAAGACCGGCTGCAGCGAATATGGCACCCCACCAATTGCTTTCCGCCAGTTTTTTTAAGCGGGTATTTACATTGCCGCGAATGGGTTCAACCCGGTCTGCCGGAAAACGATGAAGCCACTGGGCTTTTCTTCTCAAACTGCTGGAGGCTATATCAGAAGCATTATGACTGGACAGATCAGAAATTTTTACCGAAGGATGAGGTACGAATAAATCGAATGGATTCTCTCGTTCCAAAATTGCTGCTTCGATTATGCCTTTGGGTAGTAGAACAGGCACATCTTTCATGGAGTGAACTGCCAGATCGATTTGATTATTTAATAATGCCAGGTCCAGGCTCCGTGTGAATATTCCCTGAACACCCATAGCATACAGCGGGGTAACCAGATCCAGATCACCTTCACTTTTTATATTAATGATTTCAGATTCCACGCCTTGTTCCATCAATAAATGCTGTACATGATGAGCCTGCCAAAGGGCTAGTTGGCTTTCGCGTGTGCCAATCCTCAATTTTTTAAACATGTTATGATCGTTTATCAACGGGCGATAAACTCATTGATTGCCTCGATATAAAAACAGCCGCGTTGATTTTCACGTCGCATTTTCGAAGCCATTCCGTTTAGAACCCGCTGGATTTTCTGATCCCTGCTTACAGAAGACGGTCTTTCAGGAATCGCTTGCCCGAATAATGGAGAACCATGAATTTCCTGAAGTTTTATTTTAACCTGTTTGAGTACGGGTACGTGTTTGCGCATTTCATGCCATTCCATCAGCTCAACGAGATGGCTTTCAATAATCGAACGGGCCTTTGGAACTTCTGCAGCGCGACGCATCAGCGTTTCATCTTTTAAAATGGAGAGGCCGTCAACATCAATCAATTTCACATTTTCCAAATCGCCCACTGTTCTTTCCACATTGCAGGGAATGGAAAGATCTATAATTAGTTTTTTTTCTGTAAGATGAATGAGATCTTTTCGATAGATAACGGGTTCCGCTGCGTTTGTTGCAACCAGAATGATATCTGAATGGTCAATTTCTTCTGCTAGCGCATCGAATGAAGCAGTTCTTAAATGAAAGGCCTCTGCAAGCTGTTCTGCTTTTTCAGGCGTCCTGTTCATCAGCGTAATCCGGCTGCTACCAAGATAATCCACCAGATTTTTGCAGGTGATGGTTCCTATTTTTCCCGTGCCTAATAAAAGTATCTGCTTGTTTTCTAGTGAAACAGCATGTTCACGAATATATTGTATGGCAGCGTAGGCGACAGAAACTGTTCCGTCACTAAGCGCTGTATTGTTCTTTATTTCCTTTGAAGACTGTAATACCTGATTTAGCGTCCTTTCTAAAAAATGGTTTACGAAACCTTTTTCCTTGGCAAATTTCATAGCCTGTCTGAGCTGTCCGACAATTTCATAGTCTCCCAGAATTTGTGAATCCAATCCGGCCCCCACATCAAAGAGATGCTGCACTGCTCCCAATCCGTTTTTCTGATAGGCGAGTTCCCGAAAAAGTTGGGCAGAGCCCTGGGTTTGTGAACACAAAAGATTAACGAGATTTTCCGGATGGTCAGCTATGCCGTAGATTTCCGAACGATTGCAGGTAGATAAAACAAACAGATCACGCACACCATAATCGGCAGCCTGATCGAGCAAATGGTCATATTGAACAGGTCCGATTGCAAAAGATCCGCGTATTACGGTATCAGTCTTTTTATAGTTAATTCCGGTAACAAAAAAGTGAGAGAGTTCGTTATGGGGGTTTTTGCTCATCCTGATAATAGTACGCCAAAATTACTCGGTGCGCTCCCGATTGAATCATTTCAGTGTCATGATAATGTCATTTATAAAAATTGATAGTTCCAGGTAGTTTCTACAATTATTTCCTTACAAAATCTTCTAAGTAAGGATTATCAACCAGCATCGATTCTTAACTACATTTGCAAATGGAAAATCTGAAAAAAGGTGTAATATTAATGAATCTGGGATCCCCGGATTCTACTGAGGTGAATGACTTGAGAAAATACCTGAATGAATTTCTTACTGATAAACGGGTGATTGATTCCTGGTTTGTACGAAATATCCTGATGCGCAGCGTAATCATTCCAAAACGGGCACCTGAATCAGCAAAAGCTTATCAAACCATTTGGACGAAGAACGGATCACCATTGATTCAGTACACCAGGGAACTGGCAGAAAGCCTTCAAATGAAAATTTCAGAACCGGTTGGTATAGCCATGCGATACGGGAAGCCGTCGATGGAGACGGCGTTTGAATCCCTCATCAAAAAAATACCGGACCTCGAAGAGGTAGTTGCCATTCCGCTTTATCCGCATTATGCGATGTCGTCTTATGAAACAGCCGTAGAGCACGCCAAAAAGGTTCATCAGGAAAAAAAATATGGATTCAGATTGAAATTCATTAAACCTTTTTATCAGGATCCGGGCTATATACACGCAATGGCTGAAAATATGCGGCCCTATATGCAAAAAGATTTTGATCATCTTCTTTTCAGCTTTCATGGAATACCGGAGAGGCATTTGATTAAATCGGATCCCACCCACCAGCATTGCCTGCAATCAGCGGATTGCTGCTCGGTTCTATCCGTTGCACACGCCACCTGTTATCGGCATCAATGCCTGACTACGATGAATTTGGTTGCTGCTGAACTCGGCCTGCCAAAAGAAAAATTCAGTTTTTCTTTTCAATCCCGCCTCGGCAAACAGCCATGGCTAAAGCCTTATACTGATTTCAGATTTCAGGATATGCCGAAAGAGGGTATTGGAAAGCTGTTGGTTGTTTGTCCGGCATTTGTGAGTGATTGCCTGGAAACACTGGAAGAAATTGAGATCCGGGGGAAGGAGAGTTTCCTGGCCTCGGGAGGAACAGAATATGCTATGATTCCCTGTCTGAATACACATCCGCTGTGGGTTCAGACGCTGACAACATGGATACGCGCATAAGTTTATCATGTATCTATATATAAAGGCACTCCATATTATTTTTATTGTCACCTGGTTCAGTGGTATGTTTTATATCGTTCGGCTTTATATATATAATACTGAAGCTTCGGAAAAATCAGGTCCGGAGCGCGAGATCCTGTTGACCCAATTCAGTATTATGATTCGCCGGCTATGGTTAGGCATTACCTGGCCATCGGCATTGCTTACGCTGATTTTAGGACCCTGGATGTGGATAATACTGGGCAGCACTCCCGATTGGCTGGCAGTGAAACTAATATTTGTCATCCTTCTTTACGGGTATCATTTTTCACTTCATATTCTATACAAAGAGCAGCAAAAAGGTCTGTTCCGTTTCAGTTCCCAGAAGCTGAGAATTTGGAATGAAGCGGCTACTCTTTTGCTGTTTGCCATTGTTTTCCTGGCCAGCGTAAAACAGGCTTTGAGCTGGATTTTCGGACTATCCGGTATCGTATCGCTGGGATTTGTTTTGGTGCTCGGAATAAGGATTTACAAAAAAATCAGATCGAACAAGTAGCCTTTGTGCTCAGATCAGTTCTATTACCAAACTAAAAAGCCCCTTCTAGAAGGGGCTTTTCAAATAAGGGGCAAAAAAGGCGGTCTTTCAGAACTGGTTTCGATTGGTGCTTCAGGATTGGTAATAAAATTCAATAACTAAGCATTGGTTTTTACAATGGCGATAAAAGGAATTAAAAACGGGAAGGTGCGGATTTTTTAAAAAACGTGTTAAGAATAAAAGGAAGGGGAGTAGGAATACCCCCCTTTTTAACCCCTAAACCCTAAACCGTAGAAAAAAATTTTTCAGAACCGGAGGCGTCTGTTAACAGATTCGCCTCAATGATTTTTATAAAGGATCGGACTCCCTTTTTTCAAACATAAATTATGCCAAAGGATTTTTTTGTGGAAAATTGATTCGCCTTAACCACTTGATTATGCTCAACTTCTGCGTAACTATACTTTAGGGGATCGTACACAAACGATTTATTTACGGTGATTTATACGGGTGGAAAAACCACTGAAATGCTTAACTTTGCAGCCATTTTAATTTGTTAAAATTCTTAAGAATCTTAAAAATTCCCTAACCTTTTCATTATTAACAGATCAGTATGGCCGGCCGTTACACAGAATATGAAAAGTTAGACTTACCGGGTATTGGCCAGTCAATTTTAGATGAATGGAGAGACACCGGGGCATTCCAGAAAAGTATTGATTTAAGGGAAGGTAAAACTCCTTTTGTGTTTTATGAAGGACCGCCAAGCGCGAATGGATTACCCGGCATTCATCATGTTATCAGCCGTACCCTGAAGGATCTGGTATGTAGATATAAGACCATGCGGGGATTTCAGGTCGAAAGAAAGGGTGGCTGGGATACGCATGGACTACCTGTAGAGCTGGGTGTTGAGAAAGAGCTTGGTATTACAAAGGAAGATATTGGGAAAAAGATTTCTGTTGAAGAATATAATCAGAAGTGTCGCGAAGCGGTACTTCGATATAAAGATAAATGGGATGAATTAACGGAGCGTATGGGTTATTGGGTAGATTTAGAGCACCCATACATCACATATGAAAATAAGTACATTGAAACCCTCTGGTGGATTTTAAAGGAATTGTATGGTAAGGATCTGCTCTTTGAAAGTGTCAGCATTCAGCCGTATTCACCGGCAGCCGGCACAGGCCTAAGCTCCCACGAACTCAATCAGCCAGGGACCTACAAAGAGGTAAAAGATACTACCTGTGTAGCCATGTTCAGTACATTGAAAAATAAGGAGTCAGATTTTTTATTTAAGAAATTATCTGAATCTGAAGGGGAAATTTTCTTCCTGGCCTGGACAACCACCCCATGGACCCTTTCATCCAACCTTGGTCTTGCTGTCGGCCCTAATATTGATTATGTGTTGGTGCATACTTTCAATCCATACACACATTTACCCGTTCACGTCGTACTGGCAAAATCACTTTTGGGAAAATATTTCAAGCCGGAAGATGAAGGCGTGGATTTCGAAGCATATCAGCCTGCATCCAAAACTCTCCCATGGAAGATACTGTCTACTTTTCCGGGCACCCAACTTGAGAACTGCAGATATCAGCAGCTACTTCCCACGGAGGCAGGCGACATGGAAAAAATTCGCAATATTACCCCTGATGCGGATCCTTTTCGTATCGTGACAGGTGATTTCGTAACCACGGAAGATGGTACAGGTATAGTTCATCTGGCGCCTGCTTTTGGTGCGGACGATTATAAAGTTGGGAGAAAAAATAAACTCGGCATCCTGATATTGGTTGACAAGCAGGGAAAGTTTGTTGAAGGAGTGGATGAATTCAGCGGACGGTATGTAAAAAATTACAAGGACGATCCGGCTTATGTGGATGTAAATGTAGACATCTGCGTAAAGCTGAAGAAGGAAAACCGTGCCTTCAAAATTGAAAAGTACGAACATCCTTATCCGCATTGCTGGCGTACCGACAAACCCATTTTATACTATCCACTGGACGCATGGTTTATTAAAACCACCGCTTTGAAAGACCGAATGGTGGAATTGAATAAGACCATTCAATGGAAACCAGCATCTACCGGCGAAGGCAGGTTCGGGAACTGGCTGGAGAATATGGTGGACTGGAATCTCAGTCGAAGCAGGTTCTGGGGAACTCCCTTACCCATCTGGAGAACTGAAGACGGATTGGAAGAAAAATGCATCGGATCCATACAGGAATTACTGGATGAAGTCGGGAAGGCAAAAAGCATTTTGGGAAATCAAGTTAATGCAGGAGTTGACTCAGATGCCCTCGATCTGCATAAACCTATTGTGGATGGGATCGTTCTGGTCAGCAGCAAAGGTGAAAAAATGCATCGTATACCGGATTTGGTAGACGTGTGGTTTGATTCCGGTGCCATGCCATATGCCCAATGGCATTATCCTTTCGAAAACAAGGAGAAGTTTAAGAATAGCTTTCCAGCTGATTTCATAGCTGAAGGCGTGGATCAGACCCGGGGCTGGTTTTATACTTTGCACGCGCTGGCTGTTATGTTATTTGATAGCATCGCCTACAAAACAGTCGTGTCGAACGGATTGGTACTTGATAAGAATGGCAACAAGATGAGCAAACGTGTTGGGAATGTCGTTGACCCGTTTAAGACCATAGATCAGTTTGGAGCAGACGCTACACGCTGGTACCTGATAACCAACGCTTCACCCTGGGACAGCATGAAATTTGACACCGAAGGCATCAGGGAGGTGCAAAGAAAATTTTTCGGGACTTTATATAATACATATCAGTTTTTTGCACTGTATGCAAATGTGGACGGATTTATTTTTGACGAAAAGTATATTCCGCTGGCGGAAAGACCGGAAATAGACAAATGGATCTCTTCATCACTGAATAGCCTGGTAAAAAAGGTAATCTATAGTCTGGATGATTATGAACCCACAGTAGCGGGAAGGCTTATTGAGGATTTTGTGGACCAGGAATTGAGTAACTGGTATGTCCGGCTCAGTCGCCGTCGTTTCTGGAAAGGCGAGTATGAACAGGACAAAAGGAGTGCGTATCAAACACTGTATGAATGCCTGGAAACCCTCAGCAAGCTCATAGCGCCTATTTCACCATTTTTTGCTGACTGGTTATTTCAGAATCTGAACCGGGTTACCGGGAGGTCTGAATTTAGTTCAGTTCATTTTACAGATTTTCCGGATATTAAGAATGCCGCTATAGATATTGATCTGGAAGAGCGTATGAAACTGGCACAGGATGCATCTTCACTCATTTTATCAATCCGAAAAAAAATTAATATTAAGGTTCGCCAGCCGTTAAAGAAAGTGCTTATACCGGTATCAAATCCTAACATGCGGGCTCAACTCGAAAAAGTGGGGGATTTAATACGCACAGAAGTAAATATTAAAGAAATTGAATATCTGGACGCAAATAATGAATTCATCCATAAAAAAATCAAACCAAATTTTATTCTGCTGGGTAAAAAACTGGGTGCAAAAATGAAGGCTGTAAGCGCAGCTTTAGCTACATTCACGCAACAGGACATAAATAAACTGGAAAGAGAGGGAATGGTTCAGATTCCGATCGCCGGAGAATTGTTGGAAATTAGTCTGGAAGAGGTTGAAATAAGCAGTGAAGACCTGCCTGGCTGGATGGTTGCTAATAAAGGTTTCCTGACAGTAGCTCTGGATGTAACCGTAACGCCTGACCTGGAAAGAGAAGGAAATGCCCGTGAACTGGTAAACAGGATCCAGAAAATCCGCAAAGACCAGGAATTTGAACTGACTGACCGGATCAGTGTACAAATCGGGGGTGCACAAACATTGGAGGAGACGATAAGAGAATTTAATTATTATATTTGCGCGGAAATTTTGGCAGACAAACTTGATTTGGTTGCCGATTTAACCAATGGCACTCTAATTGAAGTTAATGACGTCCCTTTAACAGTCTTTGTCACAAAAAAAGCCTAACCATATGGCAATCAAGAAAAAACCGGTCAAAGCGGTTAAAAAAGTACAACCTAAAAAAGCTGCTAAACCAGTGGCTAAAAAAGTTGTTGCCAAAAAGCCAGTACCGGCAAAACCTGTAAAGAAGGACAGTCCTAAAAAACACATACCCGTGGTAAAGAAATCTGCAGCGTCAGCAAGTAAGTCAGTCCCTGTAAAAGCAGTTGTTCCGGCAAAGAAAGTAGTAGTGCCTTCACCCGCGGCCAAAAAGCCCGCTGTTGTGAGCGCTCCATTAAAAAAGCCTGTATCGGCAGCGCATCCGGCTAAGCCTGTTCCGGCTGCACCAGCGCCGGTAGCGGCAAAGCCACAGCCGTTGGTTGTAACAAAGCCCATTAAAGGTGAAAGTAAACAGCCTGTTTTTAAGCAACAAGTGAAAAACACCAGTCCTGTAACCGTGAAACCAGAACCAAAGAAGCCTGTTGTTGCGCCAGTTAAAGCAGCAAAAGTCGTGATACCCGATATTAAAACAAAAACGGTTCGTAAATACGAACCGGAATTTACAAAATCCGTACTGGATACCCACCAGCAGGAACAAACCGGACCCACCATGAGATATAGTGATAGTGAGTTAAATGAGTTCAGGGAACTGATTACTAAGAAATTGGATTCAGCCAAAAAAGAGCTGAGTTATCTCCAGGGTCTGATTACCCGTCGCGATGAAATGGGAGGAGATGAAACGGATAACCGTTATATGACCATGGAAGATGGAAGTATGAGTATGGAACGTGAGCAGTTGAGCCAGATGGCCAGCCGTCAGATTACCTTTATCGATCACCTTGAAAAAGCCATGATGCGCATTGAAAATAAAACCTATGGCATCTGTCGGGTAACCGGTAAACTGATCGACAAAGCAAGACTGAAAGCGGTTCCCCATGCAACACTCAGTATTGAGGCCAAACAGACGATGAACAAATAGAACGAACGCCGCATTCAAAACGGGGTCTTGTTACCAATTGAAAGTCGATGGCTTCATTCGGCAGTGCGTAATTTGCCTGTCTGCATTAATAAATTTATGCAATCCCGTCTGTTATTTATTCTAATGGCACTGGCATTGGGTGCAGTATTGCCCATGCAGGCAGCAATTAATGCGCGCCTTGCAAAAAATGCGGGAAGTCCGGTCATGTCGGCTTTTGTATCTTTTGCCGTTGGAACCATCGCATTAATGTTGTTTCTTCTTGTTTCAGGCCAGTTTAAACTAGGCTTCATTTCTTCGCCTTCTCCCTGGTGGATCTGGACAGGGGGTTTGCTGGGTACTTTTTTCGTTGCCGGTATTGTGGTTTTACTTCCCAGGCTGGGTGTGGTTTTATCCTTTAGCCTTGTTCTTGCCGGTCAGATGTTTGTAGCCATTTTATTTGATCAATTTGGATGGCTGGGTGTTGCATTGAAGGAAATTTCTGCCGGCAAAATCATCGGCGTTGTTTTGTTAATTGTTGGAGTTGTATTAATACGAAAATATTAATCTTCCATACTTCCACACGCTACTTGATCTCCTGCATGTCTACAAGTTTTTTATAAAATCCATTTTGCGATACCAGTTCCTCATGTGTACCTCTTTCCACGATGGCACCTTTTTGCAATACGATGATTTCATCTGCATGCCGGATCGTACTGAGCCTGTGAGCTATTACCACACAGGTTCTGTTTTGCATCATGTTGTTTATGGCATCCTGCACGAGCCGCTCACTTTCTGTATCCAGGGACGATGTGGCTTCATCCAAAATAAGAATTGGTGGATTTTTCAAAACAGCCCGCGCAATCGTCACTCTTTGCCTTTCGCCTCCACTGAGTTTGGAGCCGCGGTCACCAATATTTGTCTGGTAGCCATCTTCTTTCTGAATAATGAACTGATGCGCGTTGGCGACCCTTGCCGCTTTTTCAATTTCCTCCATCGAAGCATCCGGAGTACCCAATGCGATATTGGCGGCAATGGTATCATTGAATAGAACAGGTTCCTGTGTTACGATACTCATCTGATTGCGAAGAGCATGCAGGGAGTAGTTTTTTATGTTTATTTCATCAACCAATAACTCACCGCCGCTCACATCATGAAAACGGGGTATCAGATCGGCCAGGGTCGATTTACCCGCACCGGAAGAACCCACGAGAGCAATTGTTTTGCCTTTATTTATTTTTAAATTGATATGATGTAATACTTCAACGCCTTCATATGAAAAATTTACATTTTTAAACTCTATTGATTGATTGAAGGAATGGAAAGGGGCCGGATTTGAAGGCTCCTTAATTACAATATCTGCGTGTAATATTTCTTCGATTCGTTTTATGGCAGCCGTTCCCCGCTGTGCGTTGTAAAATGCCGTTGAAAGCGACTTGGCAGGGTTGATGATTTGTGTGAAGATGGCGATGTAGGCTATAAAACCTTCGGCCTGCAGAGCAAATTTGTGACTCAGAATCATTTGTCCTCCGAAAAAAAGAATGCAGCAAAGCACAATGACACCCAGTAATTCCGACATGGGGGATGCCATATCGCGCCGAAATATAATTTTATTTTTCACCTGGTTCAGATAGTTGTTTGTCTGGAAGAATTTATTCTTCAGGAATATCTCCGCATTGAACGCTTTGATTACACGTAATCCACCCAGGGTTTCGTCCAGGATCGACATGAGTATTCCCAGTTGTTCCTGAGCAATATTGGATTGCTTTTTCAAAGACCGGCTCACCCGTCCAATGATAAATCCCGTCAGAGGCAACAACACAAATAAGAAAATTGACAAAGGAGGGCTGAGAAAAATAAGTGTGAATAAAATCACGAGGATGGTTAGTGGTTCACGGAACACGCCTTCGAGTGTGCTGATTACACTCCATTCAATTTCATTGATGTCATTGCTCATGCGGCTGATCAGGTCGCCTTTGCGTTGTTCTGTAAAAAACCCCAGTGGAAGATCAAGGATTTTGGCAAAAAGATCTGAACGAAGCCGGTTCAGCACGCGGTTGCGCATGGGTCCCAGTATTCTTAAGGATAAATAAAGAAACAGGTTCTTAAAGAAAATGGAAAATATAATGATTATGCAAATTGCTCCCAGCGCATATATAGGGCCGTGTTCTCTGATCAAAATTCCAAGAATGTATTTGATATAATCTAAAACACTGGAAGCTGAAAAGGTTACGTGCGGCATCTGTTCCACCATTTTTTCCTTTCCGAACAAAAGTTGCAGAAAGGGCACCAGCATGGTGAGGGAGACCAGGGAAAATAGCACGGAAAGCAGGTTAAAAATGAAATACAGAGCAACATACCCTTTCTGGTCGCTCAGATATTTAAGAATTGTCGAAAATCTTTTCATTATTTCTTGATGTGCGTAAACCCGTAAATTTACACTGAAATTAGCAATGATATGAAAGAAGGCAAACGGCAGAAACAGGTAAGTGCTTTGTTATTGGAAGAGATCAACAGGATTTTTCAAAAACTCGGACTGAATATGATCCAGGGCGGAATGGTTTCGCTTTCGTCGGTCAAAATCACGCCCGATTTGTTTGAAGCTCGCATTTACCTCAGTTTTTACCAGGTGCCAAAACCCGCAGAGGCGCTCAAGTTGATTGAAGACAGAGCCTGGGAAATAAAACGTGATCTGGTCAGCTCGATCCGCAATCAACTGAGGAGCATGCCTCAGCTTACATACTACATCGACGATTCGCTGGAATATGTTGACAAAATGGAAACACTGTTCAAAGAAATCAATGAGACAAAACCCGATATTGGAACCAATTCCTGATATAATTTACCCGCATTGAAGTTCCTTTTTGCCTGGCGTTATTTTAAAGCAAAAAAATCAACGAATGCCATCAATATTATTTCGTGGGTAAGCGTAAGTGCCATCATTCTGGGAACGGCTTCTCTTATCGTTTTGCTGAGCGTATTCAATGGGTTGGAAGACCTTGTTCGATCACTTTATACATCTTTCTATACGGATGTAAAAATTTCACCTGCTTCGGGAAAATTCATGCATGTATCAGATAGCAGCTTGCTCCGTCTGAAAAAAATCGACGGTATCATCGGTTATTCATTGACGGTAGAAGACCAGGCACTGCTGCAATACAACAATAATATGCTGCCTGTTTTACTAAAGGGTGTAGATGACAACTATACAAACATCAACGGGCTTTCAAAAAATATTTTGAAGGGGACCTATGGGGTAGGCTCTCCGGATCACCCGCTGGCGGTTCTCGGAGCAGGTGTGGAGTATACATTGGAAATTGAATCGGATCGTTCAGTTGTGCCCATGACGGTAAACCTTTTCCGAAACGGAATCATTAATCCCTCGGATGCTGCTTCCGCCATTCGCACCGATGCCTTGGTTTCGGCGGGAAGTTTTAAGATTCAGGAGGATTTTGACAATCACTATGTGATCACCAATCTTGGATTCATGCAAAGAATGCTGGGACTGGACTCTAACCAATATGGTGCCGTTGAGATTGCCACCAAAGGTGGCAGGGTAAGCAGGGAATTACAATCTAAACTGCAAACCATATTTGGTTCCGACTTTTTGATAAGAACGAGAGATGAACAAAATCAGACTTTATTCGGAACCATGAAAATGGAAAAATGGGTTATTTATATAATTCTGACGCTGATATTGATCGTGGCAGCTTTTAATATTGTAGGCGCCCTGACCATGCTGGTACTCGAAAAAAAGAAAGACATACAAGTATTAAAAGCTATGGGGGCAGATAACCGGTTTATTCAGCAAATTTTCTTAAATGAGGGAATTCTGCTGGGCGTCATTGGCGGAGGGCTTGGATTTCTGCTTGCGATTTTGTTATGCTGGATGCAGGTACATTTGAAATTGGTACCACTGGACGGGAATTTCCTGATTGATTATTACCCGGTGAAGCTCATTCCAGGAGACTTTATCCTCGTCGGCACGACTATTTTGATTGTAGTACTAATGGCGTCCTGGCTACCCGCCCGAAAGGCGGCTTTGCAACCATTTGAGTTAAAAACCTAAGAAAGTAAGGAAGGGTGGAAGTGTGAAAGTAAATGTGCTTTATTTATACTTCCACACTTCCAGACTTTCACACTTGTTTTAGTAATCCCCCAATGTTTCGGGTAATTGTGAAAGGGCTTTTGCCAATTGCTCATCACTGGGCGAGATGCCATGCCAGCTATGATCGTTCTCCATAAAATCCACACCCTTACCCATAACCGTATGCATCAGGATACCAATCGGCTGTCCTTTCCCCGTAAGTGATTTGGCTTCTTTCAGGGTAGTTACGAGTTCCTCCATGTTATTTCCATTGGTTTCCAGTGTTTTCCAACCAAAAGCATCGAATTTCTGACGGATATTACCCAAATTCATCACTTTGTCTGTTGTGCCGTCAATCTGTTGGTGGTTCCAGTCTACTGTTGAAATCAGATTATCCACTTTATGATGCGCCGCAAACATAAGGGCTTCCCAGTTCTGACCTTCATCCAGCTCGCCATCTCCGTGCAGGGAAAATACAATATTTGAATCTTTATTGAGTTTTTTACTAAGGGCGGCTCCAATGGCAACACTCATTCCCTGGCCCAGAGAGCCACTTGCCACCCGTATACCAGGCAGGTGTTCATGGGTGGTCGGATGACCCTGAAGACGGCTATTCAGTTTTCGGAAAGTGCCAAGTTCTTTAATATCAAAGTAGCCTGAACGTGCCAGGGCTGAATAAAATACGGGTGAAATATGGCCATTACTTAGGAAAAAAAGGTCCTCATTTCTGCCATCCATGGAGAATTTAGGATCATGATGCATGATGTCAAAATACAGGGCGGTAAAAAAATCTGCACATCCCAGAGAGCCGCCCGGATGGCCGCTTGAAGCACCATGAACCATTTTAAGTATATCCCTGCGGATTTGAGATGCAATACCTTTTAAATCAGCCATATGATTTGATTTATTCTGAAGTCGGCAAAGCTAATGGAATTTATTTACCCTTGTCCCGGATCATATTAAACTTTTGTTCTAACTTGCCTGCTCATACGCTCAGTGACATTATAACATTGCTCGTCAGAATGGCTTGACTCTCAGCGCTCTGATCTGAACGAACGAATAGCATGGTTTAGGCTTGATTTTAGCAATGATTGAAATTATTTAATGTAAACCGAGGTACATGTTTGACGTACTACTTTCCCTGTCTATATCTTTCACCATTACTTTTCTGGCTATTCCCGTTATCATAAACGTGGCTGACATGAAGAAACTTTTTGATGTGCCCGATGCACGCAAAATTCATCAGGTCGCCATCACTCCTTTGGGCGGCATTGGCATATTTGCCGGATTTGTTTTTGGATGTCTGTTGACCATCAATTTCAAATACTCTTCCGAATTTCAATATTTTATTGCGGCGACTATGGTTATCTTCTTTCTGGGCTTGAAAGATGATATACTGGTACTCACGCCCATTAAGAAATTCATTGGTCAGGTGCTGGCTGCGTTTCTTATTATTTATTATGGACGTATACAGATCCGAAGCATGCATGGTTTCTTTGGAATCCACGAACTGCCGGAAATGTTCAGTCTGCTGATTTCCTATTTCTCCGTAATTGTCATTATCAACTCTTTCAATCTGATTGACGGCGTAGACGGCCTGGCTGGCACACTGGGTCTTATGTCATCTGCGCTTTTTGGTATATATTTTTTTATGAGTGCCTCGGGAATGGAACCATATTATGTTCTCGCATTTTCCTTATGCGGAAGTCTGATTGCATTCCTGATCTTTAATTTTCAGCCTGCTAAAATATTTATGGGCGATACCGGATCCCTTCTGGTAGGTGTGGTAAATGCCATACTTGTATTGAAGTTTATTGATCCGGGAAACGGGCCTGAATCTGTAAATCCGATTCAGTCTTCTCCCGCCATAGGTTTTACGATACTCATGATTCCACTGCTGGATACACTTCGCGTTTTTGCCATCCGAATCTTCAAACGCAGGTCGCCATTCAGTCCCGACAGAAATCATATTCATCACCTTTTGCTCGACCGTGGCCTTTCACACCGGACGATTACTCTATTGCTGGTAGCTGTCAATGCGAGTATGGTTGTATTTGTTTACATGGCTCGTTCACTGGGCTGCACCATCCTTATTTTATCCGTTATTGCTCTTTTCTTTTCTTTTATAGCAATTGCTTATTATTCCAGATCCCGGGATTCCCTGACCTGGGAAACAGACGGTATTGATAAAAATGAGAAGATAAAGGAATCGAAATTGGTTACCTTTATCCGGGACAGTATGCTGGAACAAAAAAATTAACCACTACATTTTTCAAAAAAATCTGAATTAGAATTACGTCTATGTCTGATGAATTGGACTTTATCGTGGAAGTTGCTAAAGATTCCATGATTAAAGCAATCACCCATCTCGAAAATGAGCTTACCCGGATACGAGCAGGAAAAGCCAATCCCCAAATGCTGGAAGGAGTTAATGTGGACTATTACGGTGTGCCTACTGTAATCAGCCAGATGGCGAACGTATCAGCTATGGATGCCCGCACGCTGACAATTCAGCCTTGGGAAAAAAATATGTTGCAGCCCATTGAAAGAGCCATCATCAATGCCAACCTGGGCGTTACACCACAAAACGACGGCAATATTATCCGGCTTTTCATGCCGCCGCTTACCGAAGAGAGAAGAAAAGAGTTTGTAAAGAAAGCTTTTGCTGAAGGAGAGCAAACCCGCGTGGCCGTTCGGAATATCCGCAGGGACGCCATTGAAGAAATCAGGAAATTGCAAAAAGACGGATTAAGTGAAGACCTTACAAAAGATGCGGAAAAAGAAATGCAGGAAATAACAGATCAGCATATTTCTCTCGTTGAAAAACACCTTGCTTCCAAAGAAAAAGAAATCATGTCAGTCTGATTGGACGAGTTGAATTAATTCTTAACCATAAAAATTACATCTATGGGAATCTTAAAAGAGTTCAGGGATTTCGCTTTTAGGGGAAATGTTGTTGACCTGGCTGTTGCCGTAATTATCGGCGGTGCGTTCGGTGCCATCGTTTCATCGTTGGTGGATAATGTAATCACTCCATTGTTACTTACACCGGCCCTGAAAGCAGCCAATGCCCAGGACCTGGATAAGCTTACCTATGGTGCTGTTAAGTATGGTTTATTCCTGGCGGCCATCATCAAGTTTATTATTATTGCTTTTATTTTATTCCTGATTGTGAAGGGAATGAAGAGTATCGAAAATAAAAAAGTTCCCGCAGCTGCAGAACCAAGCCCAACAGAAAAACTGCTTGCAGAAATTAGGGACGAGCTAAAAAAGCCGTAATTGGTCTAATTTTCGATTATTTTTTCCTGCCATATAATTTCAAACTGTATTTCGAAATTCAGCAATTCTTATATGAAAAAGATCGTATTCAGCGTACTGTCCATACTCAGCATTTATGCGGCATTCGCCCAGGACAAATCAGTTCAGCAAATGCGCAACGAAGCAAACCGGGAAATCAAAAAAGATCCGAATGATACGATTCCCAAGCTATGGAAAACAGGTGCTATATTCAGAGTAAACTTCCTGCAGGGAGCACAGGATAACTGGGCTGCGGGTGGTGACAACAGTACGCTGGGACTTTCAAGTTTTTTTAGTGGCTATGCCTATTATAAATTTGGAAGACACTCCTGGGACAACACCATTGATCTGGCTTATGGATTTTTAAGCACAACCAGTCTGGGCACGCGAAAATCAGATGATAAAATTGATATATTGTCGAAGTATGGTTATGACATAGGGAAAAACTGGTATGTGAGCGGGCTGCTTAATTTTCGCTCCCAATTTTCAGCCGGGTATGCATATCCAAAAGACGGAAGTCCTGTTCTCACTTCCGATTTTCTCGCGCCTGCTTACGTAATTGTCTCGCCCGGTCTTAATTACATGCCAAATAAGAAATTTTCTTTTTTTATATCTCCGGCAACTTTAAGATGGACGTTCGTAAAGAATGATTCTCTTGCCAACGCTGGTGCCTATGGTGTTGACTCAGGAAAGCATGTAAGACTCGAATTCGGAGCATATTCCACTATTTCCTACACGACTAAAATCAGTGAGAACGCAACGTATACCGGTCGTCTGGATCTTTTTTCAAATTACCTGCATGATCCGCAGGACGTCGATATCAATCTGACCAATCTTTTGGCTGTTAAGGTAACCGGTGTATTGACCATGACGCTGGCCTTTAATCTTATTTATGACAATGATGTGTCCACGGTTAAATCAGATGGAACAACGGGAGGCGCAAAACCCCAGTTACAGGAATTGTTGGGGATTGGGCTGCAAGTAAAACTTTAGCTGGTCTTAATTTTAGGCCTTTTGTGACATAAATGTCAACAAAAGCTTTGGGCTTTCGTCGTGAAGCTATCGGCTTTTTATTATTCTTGCATCACAACATAGTCAATGCACGCAGCATCTTATCAGATCCGGTTATCCCAATTTGAAGGTCCTTTCGACCTGTTATTATTTTTTATTGAAAGAGATGAGCTCGACATTTATAATATCCCGATTCATAAACTGATCAAAGATTTTCTGGATTTTATCCATAAAGAAGAAACGCTGAATATTGAGCTTTCAAGTGAGTTCATTTTATTTGTTTCTACACTCATGCGTATTAAAGCCAAAATGCTGTTGCCCAGAAAAGAGCTGGATGAGCAGGGCAATGAGATCGATCCGCGCCAGGAACTGGTGAACAAAGTACTTGAATACAAAAGATATAAGGAAGCAGCCGCCCGCCTGGCGGAAATGGAAGAACAACGGATGAAATTAATCCGCAGAGGTAATCTCCACAGAGAATTATTGCAGATCGGTGAAGAGTCCGGAGAGGGGACAGAGATACAGTCTATCAGCCTTTTTAAGCTGATGAAAACATTTGAAAAGGTTATTCAACGGATGCAGGAGCGTAATAATCAGCCCCGGCACACCGTCGTTCAATATAATTATACAATTGAAGCCAGCCGGCAGCAGTTGATTGAAATGGTTGCCAGAGAACATACCGTTCCTTTTGAGAAAATAATAGACTCCAGTGAAAACCGGATACACGCTATTTTCCTCTTCCTTTCCATTCTGGAACTTGTCCAGCTGGGTTACATGAATATTCTGATAGGAGAAGGCAGGAATAATTTCATCCTTGAACATAATGAGGAAAGCCTGACCCTTAACGAACGCCCAACGCCCAGCGCCTAACGCCCAACGCCCAACGCCCAACGCCCAACGCCCAACGCCCAACGCCCCAAGTCTGCCAGTTTTGCAAGATACTGCCATAAATACCCTGATAATCCCATATAAGAAGCAAAAATATGATATGGTACACGCTTTGATGTTGCAACATCAAATACATCAACATGAACACAATATTATATCCGGCAAAGGAAAGGGGTCAGGTAAATCTGGGCTGGTTAGAATCTTCTCATTCATTCAGTTTTGGTCAATATCATGATCCCAAAAAGGTCCATTTTGGCGCTCTTCGGGTTGTAAATGATGACAGCATTTCGGGTGGCGGAGGATTTGGCACCCATCCACACGAAAACATGGAAATCGTAACAATTCCTTTAGAAGGTAAACTGGCGCATAAAGACAGCACGGGCAATGAAGGAATTATACGTAAAGGCGACGTTCAGATTATGAGTGCCGGAACAGGAATTCGTCATTCAGAATATAATGCATCGGCAACGGAGTTTGCTAAACTGTTACAGATCTGGGTGTTTCCAAAGATCAAAAATATTAAACCTGCATACGGACAAAAGTCTTTTGAATTGAAAGACAGGAGAAACAACTGGCAGGTGGTGGTCAGCCCTGATTCGACAGAACATGCATTGAACATCAATCAGGATGCCCGTTTTTCTTTAGTAGATCTGGAAGCAGGTAAAACGGTCGCCTACGATATGAAATGGAAAAATTCAGGATTGTATTTATTTGTAATTGAGGGTGCCGTAAAAGCAGAAGGCCAGTCCCTTGCAAACAGGGATGCAATGGGAATTTCAGAAACAGAAAAAGTGAATATTGAAGCAGTCAGCGATTCACAATTGCTGGCGATCGAAGTCCCATTGGTTTTTAAAGCCTAAGTGTCCGAAAAAACAAAAAAGCACCTGTTGGTGCTCTTTTGTTTTTAAATATTTAAAAATTCCCGGTAACCATTAACTTCTCACCGTTAACCTTTCAGTCTCCATGAGTAATTTCTTAGCTGCCTCATAAATCGCATCCATATCAAAACCTGCTTCATGCTGTAACTGTTTGGGTGATCCGTGCTCTATTATTCTGTCCGGTATCCCAAGCATTACAACCCGGGCCAGATATTGATTTTTCGCCATAAATTCGAGAATGGCCGAGCCAAAACCGCCAACAACCGTTCCATCTTCTACGGTGATTATTTTATCAAATTTTTTAAATACTTCGTGTAGCATTTTTTCATCCAGGGGTTTTACAAATCTCAAATCATAATGAGCTGCATCGAGATCTTCTGTTCTCAATTTTCTAATGGCTGCGTTGACAAAATTTCCAGGATGCCCGAATGATAAAATAGCCAGTTCTTTTCCGTCTTTTAATTTCCTTCCGGTTCCGATTTCAATTTCCTGGAATGGTGTTTTCCAATCAGGTAAGACACCTTCACCACGCGGATATCTGATTACGAAGGGACTTTTATTTTTCTCCAGTTGCGCCGTATACATCAGATTACGAAGTTCGGTTTCATTCATCGGCGCACTCACAATCAAATTGGGTATGCAACGCATGAATGCGATATCATAAGCACCATGATGTGTGGGCCCGTCTTCGCCCACCAGTCCGGCCCTGTCGAGACAGAATACGACAGGCAAATTCTGAATGGCAACATCGTGTATCACCTGATCGTAAGCCCGTTGCATGAAACTGGAATAGATATTACAGAATACCCGCATTCCTTGAGTTGCCATACCAGCGCTGAGGGTTACTGCATGTTGTTCACATATACCGACATCGAATGCCCTGTCCGGCATTTTTTCCATCATGAACTTCAGCGAACTTCCACTGGGCATAGCCGGAGTAATCGCAAAAATATTCTTGTTTGCTTCCGCCAGTTCAATGATGGTTTGTCCAAATACATCCTGGTATTTGGGAGGTTGAACCGTATCGAAATGCTTTTTATAGATTTCTCCGGTGATCTTATCGAATAGCCCCGGCGCATGCCATTTGGTCTGATCATTTTCAGCCAGAGAATAACCTTTCCCCTTCGTGGTTATAACATGGAGTAGCTTAGGTCCCGGAATATTTTTCAGATCCTGCAGGGTTTCAACCAGCTTATTGAGGTTATGACCGTCGATCGGACCAAAATAACGCAATTTCAATGCTTCAAAAAGATTGCTGCTCTTGCTTACAAAACTTTTAATGCTGTGTTCAATCTTACTCGCAATTTCCCTGCTGAAATGGCCACCCACCGGAAGTTTTCCCAGTGCTTTCCAGATATCGTCCTTGAATTTATTGTAAGTCTGCGAAGTGGTTATATCCGTTAAGTATTCCTTCAAAGCCCCCACATTGGGGTCGATGCTCATACAGTTATCATTGAGAATAATTAGCACGTCAGAATCAGCCACACCTGCATGATTCATCCCTTCGAAAGCCAGTCCGGCTGTCAGTGCGCCATCACCAATCACAGCCACCACTTTCCTGTCTTGCTCCCCCTTATATTTAGCAGCCATGGACATACCCAGGGCAGCGCTAATGGATGTGGACGAATGACCAACACCAAATGTGTCGTAGACACTCTCACTGCGGTTTGGAAAACCACTTAAGCCTTTATATTTTCTATTGGTTGAAAAATTATCCCTGCGGCCGGTTAAAATTTTATGCCCATATGCCTGATGTCCCACATCCCAGACCAACTGATCGTAGGGTGTATTGAAAACATGGTGAAGGGCCACTGTAAGTTCGACAACCCCCAGACTGGCGGCAAAGTGACCTCCGTGCAGGCTGACCACATCAATGATGTATTGACGTAACTCGTCAGTGAGTTGCTGCAACTGATCCCTGTTGAGTTTCTTAATATCTTCAGGGGAGTCGACGGTTTTTAAAAGTGGGCCTGGCGCAAGATCCATCTGGTTCGGTTTAACAGGTAAAAATAGCAATTTCCGCCCATATACCCGTCCAGCCTGCCCTATGCCCCCTTCCCGGAGTGGGGCGACCGTCAAAAGGACGGATTATCCACTAGTACTTAAAATATGTAAAAGGAGGATTTATCCTATAGTTTTGTCGCTGGCTGAACTTATGCAAAAGACGAGTAAATACTATTGGTGGCTCCAAATTGGTGGATGGGGAATTCTCGCGCTTATTTTGCTTTTTATAAATATCCTTTTTGGCAAAGTGGACGAGCAGTTTATTATTGCCCTTTGCGTCCAAATGCTGGCCGGCATTTTTTCCACCCATCTTTTAAGACTTTATATTCAAAATAAAGGCTGGCTGGATTTACCCGTTGAAAAAGCACTACCCAGATTGGCTCTCGGCATTCTGATTGTCTGTTTACTCGATGGTGTTATCCGTATTTCAGTAAATAACTGGCTCGATCTTTCAACCGGAAAGAAAAAATTCGAATTCTCAACAAGATTCCTGCTCGTAACCGTTGAAAACGGCCTGTATATTATACCCTGGACGCTGATTTACTATTTCTTTCACTACAATGAAAAAAGCAGGAAGCAGCAATTGGATACCCTGAAGCTGGAAGCGCTGGTAAAGGAGCTGGAATTGAAAACGATCAAAAGCCATATCAATCCACATTTTATCTTCAACGCACTAAACAGCATCCGGGCATTAATAGATGAAAACCCACTGAGAGCTAGAACGGCAATCACTGAATTGAGCAATATTTTGAGAAGCAGCATGCAGACAGAAAAACAGGAAACAGTTTTCTTCGAAAAGGAGCTGAATATTGTGAAAGATTATCTGGCACTGGAATTCATTCGTTTTGAAGACCGGTTAAATGTAGAATATGAAATTGCAGAAAACACATTAACGCAGCAGATTCCTCCCATGATGCTTCAGACGTTGGTAGAGAATGCTATTAAACATGGCATCAGTAAACAGGTAAGCGGTGGTACGGTAACAATTGTTTCCAAAATGGAAGAAAATTATCATCAGCTGGTAATCCGAAATACCGGGCGTCTGAACAAAACAAATAACGAAGATGGATTCGGGCTGGCCAGTACGCGTAACCGTTTACATCTTTTGTTTGGTGAGGAAGCCAACTTTCATATCCGTGAAATCAATGGAAATATGGTAGAAGCTGAATTGCACATTCCATTAACTTAAATTTACTGAAATGATCAGAGCTGTAATTATTGACGACGAAAGACTGGCACGGAATGAATTGAAGAAATTGCTGCTGGAATTTCCTGAAATAGAAATTATCGCAGAAGCGGCCAATGCCAATGAAGGCATTGAAAAAATTGATAGTCTCAACCCGGATCTTATTTTTCTGGACATTCAAATGCCAGGTAAAACAGGTTTCGATATGCTGGCAGAACTGGACAAGGCGCCAGATGTAATTTTTACAACGGCTTACGACGATTATGCACTGAAAGCATTTGAAGTAAATGCACTCGATTATTTATTGAAACCGGTCGAACCACGCCGCCTGGCGGATGCGTTACACAAACTGCATCTGGAGGAGTCCCGTGATCGGGAGACTTCATCGGATGAAGAAATTGCGGTGAACAAAAGTCTCCTGCATGAAACAGATCAGGTTTTTGTAAAAGATGGAGAAAGATGCTGGTTTGTTAAGTTAGGCGAAATTCGCTTGTTTGAAAGTGTAGGAAATTATGCGAAGATTTATTTTCAGTCTAATAAACCTCTTATTTTAAAATCTTTGAATGCATTGGAAGAACGCCTGGACGAAAAGGTTTTTTTCCGTGCAAACAGAAAGCACATTGTAAATCTTCGGCTCATCGAAAAAATAGAGCCATACTTTAACGGCGGTCTGTTGCTCGAATTAAAAGGCGGTGAAAAAATTGAAGTCAGTAGAAGGCAGACCGTCAAGTTTAAAGAAATGATGAGTTTATAATAATTCCATTAAATACAATCATGCGTTCAACCATACTTACAGGTCTTCTGTTCATGACATCTTTTCTCCAGGCACAGGTGGCTCCCGCGATCAGCGAATCTGAAGTTAGTCGTATCGAAAAAACACTTTCTGCCGACAATATGCAGGGAAGGCAGGTATTCACACCAGGGATTGAAACGGCGGCAGCTTTCATAGCAAAAGAATTCAGCGAGGCCGGGTTGAAGCCAATTCCGGGCTCCAAAGACTTTTCACAGCATTTTAATATGTATCAACCGCAGACCACCGATGTAGTTGCATCCATCGACGGGATATCGATGGAAGCCGGGAAGGTGGTCGTATTTTCAGCAGATACTTTGCTGACCATTACTGCCGGCAGCCATTACAAAACGGTTTTTGTAAAAAAAGGAGATGACTACCGGGCGGCTTTTTTTAAATATTTTGAGTCGGATGAAAACGTAATTATTTTTCTGGATACTTCTTTCGCCAGATCCTTTACAGCACTGGCTAATTATTTCAGAAACAATCATACACCTCAGTTTGAAAATTGTGGAAACCGGATTTTTATTTTATCCCCGGTCATTCCCACGCAATATGATATTCAAGTCCGGCAAATCCTGGTAAAGAAAAGCCTGACAAATCTCGCGGGTATTCTTCCGGGTAAATCAAAAAGCACTGAGATGGTAATATTTTCCGCTCACTACGATCATTTAGGTATTGGAAAACCCAATGAGTCCGGAGACTCAATATACAATGGAGCCAATGATGACGCTTCCGGCACGACAGCGGTGATAACACTTGCAAAATATTTCGGGAAAAAGAACAATAATGAGCGGACCATTGTGTTTGTTGCCTTTACAGCAGAAGAAGTGGGGGAATTCGGTTCAGCTTTTTTTTCTAAGAAAATGAATTCTGATCAGGTAGTGGCTATGTTTAATATTGAAATGATCGGTACCGAAAGTAAATGGGGTAAAAATTCTGCTTATATCACCGGATATGATAAATCAGACATGGGAACCATCCTGCAGAAAAATTTAGTAAATACACCATTTAAATTTTATCCGGATCCTTATCCACAGGAAAACCTGTTTCTCCGTTCGGACAATGCGCAATTGGCCAAATTAGGGGTGCCCGCACATACCATCAGCACATCTAAAATGGATTCTGAGAAATTTTATCATCAGCTGGGTGATGAAATCGGAACACTGGACATGATTAACATGACGGAAATTATTCGTTCGATCGGAATAAGCGCAGGTTCAATTATTTCAGGCAGGGATACGCCCACGCGCGTTGTTCCGTATTAAGATCAACTGTATGGCTATTTTAGGACGACCGAATACATATGATCCCGGATTATATCCGTCTAAGATTCGTCTGAGAATTGTTTAGTGGAATTTTGCCAGTGCTTTTTCCACTTCACCGCTGATCTCCCTAAGGTTTAAATTACCGATGCTGCCCTGGTGGGTGTGTTTTAACGGCTTCGACTGATCGTAAGTGAAATCGCCTTCAATAATGTGTTTTCCAACAGTTTTGTAAGCTTCTCTAAAAGGAACTCCCTGGTTGGCAAGATCATTCACCGCCTCTACGCTGAATAAATATTTATATTTCTCATCTGCAAGAATATCCTTTGTCACCCGAATATGAGACAGCATCAGCACCGTCATACGGATACAGTTTTTAAGGTCCGTAATAGCGGGGAATAGAATTTCCTTGGTCAGCTGCATGTCCCGGTGATAACCCGATGGCAGATTATTCATCAAAAGACTGAGTTCGTTAGGTATGGATTGTATTCGATTACATCTTGCGCGGATCAGTTCAAAAACATCCGGATTTTTTTTATGTGGCATAATACTGCTGCCTGTAGTCAGTTCATCCGGGAAAGATATAAAACCAAAATTCTGGTTCATGTATAAACAGGCATCCATTGCCAGGCGTGAGAGGGTGGCGGCTGCAGAAGCCATGCCGAAAGAAACGAGTTTTTCCGTTTTTCCTCGGCTCATCTGGGCGTATACAACATTATAATGAAGACTGTTGAAACCCAGCAACTCGGTAGTCATCTGCCGGTTTAACGGAAAGGACGAGCCATATCCGGCACCACTACCCAACGGATTTTTATTTACTACCTGGTAAGCTGCCGCCAGCATCTCCAGGTCATCCACCAGGCTTTCTGCATAGGCGCTGAACCAAAGTCCAAATGAAGAAGGCATAGCAATCTGCAAATGCGTATATCCGGGAAGCAAATCGTTTTTGTATTGATCCGCCAGTGATATTAATAAATCGAAAAGCGTTTTTAATTCATGTTTCAATTCGAGAACTTCTGCGCGGAGAAATAACTTAATGTCAACCGCTACCTGATCATTGCGGCTTCTGCCACTATGGATTTTTTTGCCCGCTTCTCCTATTTTTTTAGTTAAGTTCAGTTCTATCTGCGAATGAATGTCTTCCACGCCGTCTTCAATGCGAAAAATGCCCTGTTTTATCTCCGCTTCAATATTTTCAAGTTCTTTCAGAATGGCCTGTGATTCTGTTTCGGTAAGCATTTTTACAGATGCCAGCATGCTAACGTGGGCCTTGGATCCCTGTACATCGTATCTGGCAAGCGCCATATCAAATTCCGGATCACGGCCTACCGTGAATTCTTCGATTTGTTTATTTAAGTCAGAACCTTTTTTTTCCCAAAGTTTCATTTTCCAAGATTGAGGCTATCAGCTCAAGGCTAACAGCTTTATTGATAATATTCTATCAAATTTCATATTCACACAAACTCGTCCAGCAGTTTAATATAAGTGGTAATTCCATCCCTGATTTCCTCTATATAAATATACTCATCTGCAGTATGACTTCTCGCTGAATCGCCAGGACCCATTTTCAAAGCCGGGAAGGGCATCAGTGCTTTGTCGGAGGTAGTAGGCGACCCATAATATTTTTTACCCATCCGGATGCCGGATTTTACCAGCGGATGATCCAACGGAATGGAGGTGGATTTCATGCGGGTCGTTCTTGGCTTAAAGCTGCTTTTGAGGTTTTCTTTCAGGGCTTCCAGGATCTCATCAAAACTGTATAATTCATTCACCCGGACGTCAATTACATATTTACACTGGGCAGGTACTACATTATGCTGCTTATTCTCGGTGTCAATGACCGTAACACTCATGCGCGTTTCACCCAACAGTTCGCTTGATTTTTCAAACCGGAAATTCCTGATCCATTCAATGTCGTCTACAGCTTTGTAAAGCGCATTCTCTCCTTCATTCCTCGCAGCATGTCCCGGACGACCCGATGCCAAACAATCGATCACCATTAAGCCCCTTTCCGCTACTGCCATATCCATTTTTGTCGGCTCCCCTACGATGCCAAAATCAATTTGTCCCAGATAAGGCAATACCAGCTCAATGCCGTTCACACCACTTATTTCCTCTTCAGCACTGGCTGCAAAAACAATATTATGTTTCGGATCCGGCTGATTATAATAATAAAGAAAAACAGCAGCCAGACTAACCAGGCATCCTCCTGCATCATTGCTTCCCAGACCAAACAGCTTTCCATCTTTCACCGTCGGCGTAAACGGATCCATGCTGTATGCCTTATTCGGACGAACGGTATCATGATGGGAATTCAGTAAAATGCTCTTGCGGGAACTGTGATAATTTTTGTTCCTCGCATATATATTGTTTCCAACACGCGCATAGGGAACTTCGTGCTTCGAAAAAAAAGTACATAACAGATCTGCCGTATCATTTTCCTCTTTTGAAAAAGAAGGCGTGGCGATCAGTTCTTTCAGTAATGCAATGGCTTCTTCCTGTAACTTTTCTATTGAAAAATTATTCATGGCTGATGGTTGTACCGGCGTTTCCGGTGATGAGCTGATCCAGGTCCTGTCCTTTACCAATGATTACTTTGTTTACTCCGGATTCTATGGCTTTAAAAGCGTTATCGAGTTTGGGAATCATCCCGGCGAATATTTTTTCTGTTTCTTTCAGTTCCTTATAATAGCCCAGATGCAGTTTTTCAATTACTGAAGTTTCATTGTCTACATCTTTCAGCACACCTGATTTCTCGAAACTATAAATAAGCGTTACATCAAAATAACTGCTCAGCGACTTTGCGATTTCCTGGGCAATGGTGTCCGCGTTGGTATTGAGCAACTGGCCTTTTCCGTCATGTGTTATGGGAGATACAACAACCGTGTGACCATTGAGAAGTAGTTGAACAAACCAGGAAGTATTCACGCGGTCAATATCACCTGCAAATCCATAATCAATACCGACTTTTTCTCTCTTATGGGAAAGAATGCTGTTTCCGTCAGCCCCCGAGATACCCAGGGCATTGCATTGCAGGGATTGAAGGGAAGCCACTATATTTTTATTAACGTAACCCGCATATACCATGGTTACAATCTTAAGTGTTTCGGCATCTGTTATTCTTCTGCCTTCCACCATTTGCTGTTCAATGCCCAGTTTTTCTGCCAGCCTGGTCGCGAGCTTTCCTCCGCCATGTACCAGGATTTTTTTAGCTTGAATTTCCGCAAATTTCTGAAGAAATTTATTCAGTAAAAGTTCATCATCAATGATATTACCTCCGATCTTTACTATATAAATACTTTCCATGGTCAGGATTTAAGAATTTCACTGAGCACGGATTGTGCGGCCCAAACCCGGTTTCCTGCCTGTTGGGTCACAATACTGTGGGGACCATCCAACACTTCGTCGCTCAGTTCCACATTCCGCCTGACCGGAAGGCAATGCATCACTTTGGCCTGATTGGTGAGTTTTAATTGTTCATTGGTGAGCATCCATTCCGGATCATTGGTATACATTTTCCCATAATCTTTATAGGTGCTCCAATTTTTTACATATACGAAATCAGCGTCTTTTAGAGCCGCATCCTGATTATGTAAAATCCGGGCTCCTTTTGTAAACCGGGTATCCAGTTCGTAGTCTTCGGGATGTGTAATTACAAAATCTGCTTTGCCCCAGGCGTTGATCCATTGCGCAAAGCTATTTGCCACACACTGCGGAAGGGGTTTTACATGCGGCGCCCAGGTAAGAACGATTTTTGGTTTTGCAATCTGGGCAGCATTCTGTAAACACTCGGTGATGGTCAGGAGGTCAGTCAGGCTCTGCAGTGGATGCAGGGTTGCGCTTTCAAGACTTACAACCGGTATGCCGGCATATTTTACAAACTGGTTTATATATAATTCACTATAGTCGTCCTCCCTGTTTTTCAATGAAGGAAAAGTGCGTATGCAAAGAATATCAAAATACTTTCCAAGAACAGGGGCAGCATCCTTAATATGCTCCACACTACTTCCGCTCATAATAGCTTCCTCTTCAAATTCCAGTGCCCAGCCTTCTTTGTCAACGTTAAAAACCAGCGGTTCCAGACCGAGATTTAATGCGGCAATCTGCGTGCTGAACCGTGTACGCAGACTCGGATTCAAAAACAGGAGACCGATTTTCTTTCCCTGCCCGAGCGACCGGTCTGTAAAAGGATTTTTCTTGTATTGAAGCGCCTGGTTAATCAGCTGCTCCATGTTAGAAACATCAGCCGTGGAAATAAAATTTTTCATGCGTGATGTACCAGATTGGGTGTTGAAACCATATTGTTAATTTCCTCTTCAAGCGATTCCAGAAACTCCTCTGCCTCTTTTTTTCTAAGTGCGAGAGAAGGGAGTAGCCGGATGGTATTTGGTTTTGCCTCTCCGGTAAATACCTGCTGGTGCTGCAAAAGATTTTTTTTCAGTTCTTTCAGATCTCCGTCTACGTCAAAGCCAATCATCAAACCTTTGCCCCTGACATTTTTCAGTCCGTGAATCTTTTTCAAACGGGAAATCAGGAATTCTCCGGTAGTCTTTGCATTTTCCATTAGCTTTTCTTCTTCTATTACTTCCAAAACGGCCAGAGCCGCCGCACAGGCGAGGTGATTACCGCCAAATGTAGTTCCCAGCATACCGTATTTGGGTTTTAAAAAAGGCGCAATGAGTATGCCGGCAACAGGAAATCCATTGCCCATTCCCTTTGCCATGCTGTAAATGTCCGCTTGTACGCCGGCAAGATCATGAGAAAAAAATTCTCCCGTTCTGCCATAACCACATTGAACCGCATCCGCAATAAATACGGCTCCATTGTCAGTACAAACAGTTCTTATAGTCTGAAGAAAAGAATCTTCCGCTATGTTAATGCCACCTACACCCTGAATTCCTTCCACGATCACAGCAGCCACTTCATTACCGTGTTCATTGAAGTAAGCCCTGAGTGCTTCCCCCTCATTAAAAGGGAGAAACACCACATTGTCCGTCTGATTTACAGGCGCAACAATGGAAGCATTGTCTGTAGCAGCTACTGCCAAGGATGTTCTTCCGTGAAAAGATTTGCTGAATGCAACAATTTTTTTTCTTCCTGTGTGAAAGGAGGCCAGTTTCATCGCATTTTCATTTGCTTCTGCACCGGAATTACAAAGAAAAAGCTGATAATCTTCCTTGCCTGAAATCCGTCCCAGTTTATCTGCCAGTTGCTGCTGCAGGGGAATTCGGATTGAATTGGAATAAAAGGCCACCTGGTTCAGTTGCTTTACTATACGCGAAACAAAATGAGGATGCGTATGACCAATGGAAATGACAGCATGGCCGCCATACATATCCAAATATTGCTGACCGGTTTCGTCCCACAGATAAGACCCTTTTGCCCGGGTGATGGTAATGTCGTTGATCGGATATACATCAAATAGTTTCATAATTTTTATTTTTTAGTTCGGGACTGCTGCTCATTTAGCTTAGAAATAATTAGCTTTAAATTTCAATCCCATGGTTTCTTCCAGGCCAAACATGATGTTCATATTCTGTACGGCCTGTCCACTGGCGCCTTTTAATAAATTATCTGTGATGGAATGAACAACCAGTAAATCATCCAGCTTCTCCAGTTGAATAATACATTTATTGGTATTCACTACCTGCTTCAGAAAAATTGGATTTTCACTGACCACCGTAAACGGATGTTCGTTATAAAAATCTTTATAAATTTTAACCAGCTCTGGCAACTCCTGATTAATTTTTATTTGGGAACTCACAAAAATACCCCGGGTAAAATCTCCTCTCCAGGGCACAAAGTGAATTTTGTTTTTGCCAAATCCTTTCTGATACTGATTCAGTGACTGATTTACTTCTGCCAGGTGCTGATGGGTAAGCGTTTTATAAGCCTGAATATTATTTGCCCTCCAGGAGAAATGAGAAGTGGCGTTTAGGCCCTGTCCCGCGCCGGTAGATCCGGTAATGCCTGTTGTATATACTTCGGTAAGCCACCCCTTTTTGGCAAGCGGGAGCAGGCCCAGTTCGATCGTAGTTGCAAAGCAACCCGGATTGGCAATATGTTGCGCCTGTCTTATTTCGCTGCGGTTTAATTCCGGTAAACCATATACAAACCCCGGACCCGCATCGGTCAGATCATTGCTGGATTCCAGTCGGAAGTCCTGCGACAAATCAATGATTTTTATTTCCGGACTGATCAGATTTTCCTGAAGAAATTTTCTTGCTTCTCCGTGACCAACGCATAAAAAAAGCAGATCAATTTCAGGAGAAAGATTTTCAGAAAAGCGAAGTTCCATGTCGCCAGCCAGATCCTGATGCACAGCAGAAATGAACTGACCCGCGTGACTCTTACTTTGAACAAACGTCAGATCAGCTGCCGGATGATTCAACAGGATGCGAATCAATTCACCGCCGGTATATCCGGCTCCGCCTGTTATACCTATCCTGATTTTTTTCATTTTTTAAGCTTGCCGTTCTCATTAATCTTATGAAATATGGCTGTTTGATTTCCAAAAATCTTAGCGAATCCCTTTACATCATCGCCCGTCCAACCACTGTTCATTTCTCCATAGGACCCGAATTTGCTGCTCATCAGATCGTGTGCGCTTTCAATACCAGTCACCGTAAAACGATAAGGCTCCAGTGTAACAAATACTTTTCCTGTAACCGTTTGCTGTGAGTCCTCCAGAAACTTTTCAATATTACGCATAGTGGGGTCGAGCATTTGCCCCTCGTGCAGCCAGTTTCCGTACCATCCGCTGAGTTGTTCTTTCCAGTATAATTGCCATTTGGTCAGCGTATGCTTTTCCAGCAGGTGATGTGCTTTGATGATGATGATCGGCGCTGCTGCTTCGAAACCAACGCGGCCCTTGATTCCAATAATTGTGTCACCTACATGAATGTCTCTTCCGATTGCAAAAGGTTGTGCCAGAGATTGCAGGTGCTGAATGGCCTGCACCGGATGTTTGAATGATTTTTCATTCACGGCGATCAGTTCTCCTTTTTCGAAATCGAGTGAGATTTTTTTCTCCCCTTTTTCCGTCAGTGGAGTGGGCCATGCGTCTTCGGGCAGGTAATCTTTCGAATTCAAAGTTTCCCTGCCTCCGACAGAAGTTCCCCACAATCCTTTATTAATACTGTATTTCGCTTTCTCAAAGTTCATGTCTACACCATTTTCCTTTAAGAACTGGATTTCCTGTTCACGGCTGAGTTTCAAATCACGAATGGGAGTTAAAATCGTTGTTTCAGGCACCATGCCAGTAAAAACCATATCAAAACGCACCTGGTCATTACCTGCGCCGGTGCTTCCATGTGCTACGTACGCTGCACCGGTTTCTTCTGCATACTCAGCAACTGCAATGGCCTGTACCATTCTTTCCGCACTGACGCTGAGCGGGTAGGTGGCGTTTTTCAATACGTTACCAAAAATCAGATAACGGATACAGGATCGATAATAATCTTCCGTGACATCCACAGATTTGAAAGAAGCGACTCCGAGAGCCATTGCTCTTTTTTCGATAGCCGCTAATTCTTCCTTACTGAAACCCCCCGTATTTACAGTAAGCGCATGCACTTCGAGGCCTCTTATTTTTTTAAGATAGATAGCGCAGTAAGTAGTATCCAGACCTCCGCTATAAGCCAGTACAACTTTATTATTTTCTTTATTCATCGATGGATCAGATTATTTTGCCAGCTTTTCTTTTTTGTATTTGTTCAACTTAATTAATCCGAGATCGGCCAGGATCATATCTACTTTTTCTTTACGCAACAGATTTTTCAGCAGACTCCATTGTTTGATCTTCATAAATCGTTCATATAGTTTGCTATGCTGAACAAAATCCTGTGCAGCCACTTCCTTGGGTTTATGTTCGTTTGGATCATACAGCATGGCAGTGCACATACAATTTTTCCTTTCCTTGCTCATGAGGATCTCATAATTCACACAACTCTTACAACCTGCCCAGAACGCTTCATCCTGAGTAAGCTCAGAATAAGTGACGGGTTCGTAACCCAGATCCGAATTGATCTTCATAACTGCCAGACCGGTGGTGAGACCGAATAATTTTGCGCCCGGATATAATTTCTGACTCAACTCGAAAATCTTCTTTTTGATATTTTTAGCGAGTCCGCTTTTCCGGAAAGAAGGGGCAACAATGAGCCCTGAATTGGCAACATATTCGCCATGGCTCCAGGTTTCGATATAGCAAAATCCTGCCCAGATGCCATCTTCGGTAAATGCAATGACCGCCTTTCCCTCGCGCATCTTTTCCTTGATATAATCGGGACTTCTTTTTGCAATTCCGGTTCCGCGGGCTTTGGCGGAAGATTCCATTTCATCACAGATGATTTGCGCAAAGTCCTGATAAGAAGGGTTTGCGATAAGTATCCTGAACTTTTGTTCTTGTTCCATTTAAGTAATACGTGGGATAAATGAATGCCAATGACAGGGTCATTGATTTAAAAGCCGGCTGGTTACGGGCATAGATCCTGAATGCGGAAAGCTATGGATGCGAAATATCAACGTCGTACCCAAAAGGGAATGGGACGAACAGAAAAAATAACGCGTGCAGGCGCTACAAAAAACCCACGCTGGTTGAAGGCGTGCAATACCATTCCGGTGAGGATTGATATGGGTGAGTTTTTTTTCATTTCAGGAAAAAATAGGTTGACTAGAGTTGTTAACCATACAAAGTAACAGCTTTTTCTGAAATTCGAAGATATTTTTTAAGAGAAACAGCTGAATCTTAACAATATGAAAATATGAAAAGATGGATATGTAATGATATGGAAACGAATTCTAAGAATAAATAGTTTTAGGCTTTACGCATTGGGCTTCAGGCTTACTGAATGCAGTGCCGACACCATTTCGGCCAGAAGAGAAGCATCTTTCTCAATGGCATTTCCCACAACAATCAAATCAGCGCCGGCTTTTGCATTGTGATACACTTTTTCCGGATCCTGGATGCCTCCACCGACGAGCAGGGGCACTTCAATATTTTCTGAAACCCTTTCTATCATTTCGGTGGAAATCGGCCTGCGGGCTCCACTGCCAGCGTCCATGTAAATCATTTTCATTCCCAGCATTTCGCCTGCCATTGCCGTGCAGAGGGCAATTTCATTTTTATCAGCCGGAATCGGCAGGGCATTACTGATATAGGATACGGTAGTAGGCGCTCCTCCATCTACGACCATATATCCGGTGGATATGATTTCCAGGCCGCTTTTTCTAACAGCGGGGGCTGAAATCACATGCTGCCCAATCAGGAGCTCCGGGTTCCTGCCGGAAATCAACGATAAATAGAGCAATCCGTCGGCAAAAGGGGACACCTGAGAAGGAGTTCCCGGGAAAAGGATAATGGGAATTTCACATTGGGCCTTTATCTGCTTCACAACCTGATCCAGATGGTTTGTTACGACCAGACTACCCCCTACCAGTAGGTAATCGACCTTTGCTTTGACGGCCAGTCCGACAATGAATTCAGTTTTTGCCGTATCCACCTTGTCGGGATCTATAAGCAGGGCGAAGGATTTACGACGCGTTCTTTTCTTGAGTAATAATGCTGTATAAATCGCGTCCTTCATGTTGTTGATTACCTTACAAATGTGCGAAAACTTTCCCGTTCTCCGAAACGTTGTACACTTACGTGCAGGTAAACGATTATTCGGGTTTCTCCAAAATTTTTTTTGCGGATATTCTGCAAAAGGCTGTGTATAAATCAAACCGGTGAATACAGTACTGGGATTCACGATTTATCAACCAAGCTTTTCCACAGGTGTGGAAAAGGAACAGATGGAAAATTCAAAATGAAAAAATACTTTCGACATCTGCTTTTAGCATTAATCTTTTCTTAACACACAAAGTAATATAGCATCATGACTCATACGCAATCTGCGAACGGTTTGCTTTTCAACCGGCGATATACCCGCGACAACATCAAGGTTTTTGACCAGTTTGAATATGATTACCGCAGTTCGGTAATTCGCAATCCCTCCGGAGAGATCGTATTTGAGATGACCAATTGTGAAGTTCCCAAAGGATGGAGCCAGATAGCGACCGATATTCTCGCCCAGAAATATTTCCGTAAAGCGGGTGTTCCACAGGCAGACGGCAGTCTCGGTCGCGAAACATCCGTTAAACAGGTAGCTCACCGCATGGCAAATTGCTGGAAAGTATGGGGTGTGAAATATGGATATTTCGCCTCCTCAAAAGATGCAACTATTTTTTATGAAGAACTGGTTTATTCAATATTGAATCAGGCCTGCGTTCCCAATAGTCCACAGTGGTTCAATACCGGTTTGTTCGAAAGCTACGGCATCACCGGAAAACCACAGGGCCATTATTATGTTGACCAAAATGACGGCCAGTTAAAGAAATCTACTTCTGCTTATGAACGTCCACAACCCCATGCCTGCTTTATTTTAAGCGTGGAAGACGATCTGGTAAATGATGGCGGAATCATGGACCTCTGGGTTCGTGAGGCACGCATTTTCAAATACGGTTCAGGCGTGGGAACCAATTTTTCCAATGTACGGGGTGAAGGAGAAAAACTCAGTGGTGGCGGTACTTCCAGCGGCCTCATGAGTTTTCTCAAAATCGGCGATCGCGCTGCCGGTGCCATCAAATCCGGTGGCACTACGCGCCGCGCTGCCAAAATGGTCTGCCTGGACCTGGATCATCCGGAAATTATGGACTTCATCAACTGGAAGATGGAGGAAGAAAAGAAAGTGGCAGCCCTGATTGCTGCCGGTTATGCCAGCGACTATGAAGGAGAGGCCTATAAAACAGTAAGCGGACAGAATTCAAATAATTCAGTCAGAATCCCGAATTCATTTTTTGAAAAGCTTGAAAATGATGAGGACTGGGAGTTAAAAGCAAGAAGTGATGGAAGGGTGATGAAAAAGATTCCTGCCAAGGAAGTTTGGAACCAGATTTCGTACGCTGCATGGCGTTGTGCTGACCCGGGTACCCAATACGACACCACTATCAATGAGTGGCATACATGCCCCAATGGTGGCCGTATCCGGGCATCCAACCCCTGCTCCGAGTATATGTTTCTGGACAACACAGCCTGTAACCTGGCTTCTGTAAACCTCCGCAGGTTCTATGATGAAACCACCAATATGATCGATGTGGAAGGTTTTGAGTACACCTGTCGTCTTTGGACAGCAGTGCTTGAAATTTCTGTTCTGATGGCCCAGTTCCCTTCCAAAGAAGTTGCGCAGTTATCTTACGATTACCGCACACTGGGCCTGGGTTACGCAAACCTGGGTTCCATGCTGATGGTCATGGGAATTCCTTACGACAGTGAGGAAGCGAGGGGAATCGCGGGAGCACTCAGTGCAATTATGACGGGCATTTCTTACAAAACCAGTGCTGAAATTGCCCGTACCATGGGGCCTTTCCCAAAGTTTGAGGAAAACCGCGATGCGATGTTGCGCGTAATGCGCAACCACCGCCTGGCTGCTTACGATGCCGATGAGTATGAAACACTGGAAATCAAACCCCAGGGTATTAAGGTCAAATATTGTCCTGACTACCTGCTGAAATCCGCCACCAAAGCCTGGGATGATGCCGTTCAGCTCGGAGAAAAGTATGGATACCGCAATGCGCAGTCAACCGTGATCGCTCCAACGGGAACCATCGGCCTGGTAATGGATTGTGATACCACCGGCGTGGAACCAGATTTCGCTCTGGTTAAATTCAAAAAACTTTCCGGAGGCGGCTATTTTAAAATCATCAATCAATCTGTTCCTGCAGCCCTGAGAAATATGGGTTATGCGGAAAAGGAAATTGATTCCATTGTGAAGTATGCGGTTGGTGCCGGAACTTTTGCAGGTGCACCCCACATCAATCACCAGACACTCAGTGAAAAAGGATTTTTCGCTGAAGAAATCAAAAAACTGGACAATGCGGTTTCCGCTGCCTTTGAAATCGGATTTGTATTTAATGTTTACAATCTCGGAGAAGAATGTCTGCAGCGTTTGGGTTTCTCGGCCGATCAGTATTATAATTTTGAATTTAATTTGCTGGAAGCACTCGGTTTCAGTGATGAAGCAGTTGAAGAAGCCAATAACTATATATGCGGAACGATGACGGTGGAAGGTGCCCCTTTCCTGAAGAAAGAGCATCTGCCGGTTTTTGACTGCGCCAATAAATGCGGCAAAATCGGCGAACGCTTTATTCATGCACATGGCCATATCCGTATGATGAGTGCTGTACAGCCTTTTATCAGTGGTGCAATTTCTAAAACCATCAACCTTCCGAATGAAGCCAGCGTGGAGGAAATAGCAGATGCTTATTTGCTTAGCTGGAAACTGGCGTTGAAAGCCTGTGCGCTTTATCGTGATGGTTCTAAACTTTCTCAGCCGCTGAGTAATAAATCAGACAAAAAGAAAAAGACAGAAAACACAGAAGAAGTAAAGGCCACGATTCCGAATGAACCACAAGTTGCCATGGAGCCACATATTGTGGACATGAGCAAGCTGACCGTTCAGGAATTGTTGCTGGAAGTTCAGAAAAGGGTTCAGGCTTCACCGGACACCAAATTGAAAAGGGAGCTGGCAACCATTGTGGAACGCAGAACACTGCCCGCAAAAAGACGTGGGTTTACGCAAAAAGCAAAGATCAACGGGCAGGTTATTTTCCTTCGTACCGGTGAATATACAGATGGATCATTGGGAGAGATATTCATTGATATGGCCAAGGAAGGCGCCACCATGCGCAGCATGCTGAATTGCTTTGCCATTGCAATTTCGATCGGACTTCAATATGGCGTTCCATTGGAAGAGTTTGTGGAAAAATTTGTATTCACGCGCTTTGAACCATCCGGTATGGTGGATCATCCGAACATTAAGAGCACTACCTCCATCGTTGACTTTATATTTCGTTCCATGGCATATGAATACCTTGGAAGAACTGATCTCGTGCATGTGCTGGACAAACCCGAAGTGATGAATACAGGAACAGCAGAATGGGATCATCAGCCCATTGCAACGGAGCCGGAAAAAAAAACGCCTGAACTGAGTGATGTGAGGATAGTGTCTAAGCCATCGGTTTCTTTGTCAAACCCGCTTCCAAAACAACTCAAGTCGATGAATGGAGATTCCGGGATGAGTGCTGTAAATGCGGCAGCGAAAAGTATGCAGAGCGATGCCCCGGCCTGTAATACCTGCGGACATATTACCATCCGCTCGGGTACCTGTTATAAATGTCTGAACTGCGGAAACAGCATGGGCTGCAGCTAGTTCAATCAAGATACTTTGGACGGTTTTACTTAACCAGGTCCCCGTATATCTATACGGGGATCTTTATTTTATACCGGCTTTGCCGGAATAAAATAAATGTGGCAAATTTTGAATTGTGACAATGAAAAGGAGGTGGAAGTTGGATGGGTAATGATAATTTGGAAATCAGTTTTTTAAATTTAATTTTTTTTAAAATCGCCCAACGCCCAACGCCCAACGCCCAACGCCCAACGCCCAACGCCCAACGCCTCCCAATATGGGAAAACCTCCCACGATTTGGCAGGGAAATTGGCTTATCTACTGCAATTAATCCAACCCGAGATCGTTATTTAATAAACTCAAATGAAAACAATGAAAAAAATCCTGGCCCTGGCAATGCTTTTGACACTGTTATATTCATGCAACCACGATGTAACACCTTATCAGGCGGCGAACAATCATTACACCAAGTGTAAGAATATGAGGTAAAAATTCACGTCAACCGTTTCTCATCAATCAAGGCGCTTCTTTGTACATTGTGAATCCAATGTATTACATGAAAAAACTTTGGTTGATTTTCTATTTTATACCCGTTCTGTTCGTCAAAGCCCAATCCCTTAAATCACCAGCGATCGTTTCAGGGCCCATGCTCGGGCAGATTGAATTGAGAACGGCTTCCATTTGGATACAGGTCTCTGGCGATATCAGCTCAGTCAACCTGATTTACTGGAAAAAGGGTCATCCGGAAATCAATTGGCAAAAAAGTTATGAAGGCAAACTCGGACAGGAATTTAATCCCATTCGGATGGATATCGGCAGCCTGGATATCAATTCCGAATACGAGTACCAGTTCATACTCAATCAGGTTAAATCGGTTGCTACAGGCTCTTTTCATACCAAAGATCTCTGGCAATGGCGCAAGCCGGCACCTGATTTTAGTTTTCTCACCGGCAGCTGTGCTTATTTCAATGAACCCGTATATGATCGCCCGGGCAAGCCCTACGGAGGGGATTCAATTATTTTTGAATCCATGGCGAAAGATACGGCGGCATTTGCGCTGTGGCTGGGCGATAATTGGTATACCCGTGAAGTAGATCTGCTCAGTCCCTGGGGACTTTGGTACCGGGCTTCAAGGGATCGCGCCCAACCCGTATTGCGAAATCTGCTGAAAAATATGCCCCAATATGCCATTTGGGATGACCATGACTATGGTCCGGATAACTCAGGCACTTCTTTCGGATTGAAAGATGTATCCCGGGAAATATTTATGAAATATTGGTGCAATCCTTTTTACGGAGAAGAACAAAAAGGTATTTACTCCCAGATTTCATACAGCGATGTAGACTTGTTTTTAACGGATGATCGTTATTTCAGAAGCGCGGACGAATATGCCGACAGTGTAAACGGAAAGCCGAATCCCGACAAACATTTCTTTGGTCAGAAGCAGCTACATTGGCTGGAAGATGCGGTGGTACAGAGTCTGGCAACATTCAAAATCATCGTGATCGGCAGTCAGAGTCTGAATCCCATGAGCACGGATGAAGGATTTTATAACTATAGTTATGAGTATAACGAACTCATGGATTTTTTAAATACGAATAAAATTAAAGGTGTTTTATTTTTGACAGGAGACCGGCACCATAGCGAAATCGTGAAAACAAAAAGGGCCGGCAACTACGATTTATTTGACATAACCGTTTCTCCGTTCACGAGTGGCGTAGCCAAAGTGAAAGGAGCAGAAATAAATAATCCGGCAAGGGTAGCAGGAAGTCTGGTTGAAAAAAGGAATTATGCTAAAATTTCGGTTCAGGGAAAAAAGAACGATCGGATTTTTCAGGTTCGTTTTATTGGAGATGAGGGGACAATTCTTTATACCTGGAGTATATCAGAACAGCAACTAATGAGATAGAATGGTTATTCATTTTGAATATGAGAAAAAACAGGTGATGAGCGCCCTGCGGCATCATTTTATCTCCCGGCCGGAAATAAAAATACTATTGATCATTGTAAACCTTTTTACTATCCTGACCGCCATTCTTTTTTATATGCATAAAATACAGCCGGTTTCTTTCCTGTTGTTTTCAATTATGTGGTTTGTTCTATTGATCACTTTCTGGACGATTCTTCCTTTAAGCGTTTATAAAAAATCATATACTTTCCAGGATCGGTTTAGCATGGATTTCAGCGACAATGAAGTATTTTTGCAAACGCAGAGAGGATCGCATGCCTGGGCCTGGAAAGATTTCAGCAGTTTTCTGGAAACTCCTTTTTTCTTTCATCTGTACTTTAACAGCAGGGCCTTCTTTCTTGTACCCAAAGATGCATTCAACGACCTGGAGTCTCTTCAGGAAACCCGAAGTTTGCTCAAACGAAAACTATCGAAAAACACCTCCTGAAACGATAAACCAGCCTTTGAAACCTGCCCAACACGATTTCTGCCGTAAAATTTAAACTGTCTTGCTGACCCTAAGCAGTAAATGAACGTATGAGTTGATATTCGGTAACGAAATAAGTAAAAATGATTAGTTTTTTAAGTCGACCCTGGCCCTGGTATGTCTCAGGCCCCGCTATTGCCGGCATCATGGCGGCACTTTTATTTTTTGGGAAGTCATTTGGTTTTTCTGCAAATCTCTCCAATATCTGTTCCATGCTGGGTCTGGGTAAACAAATATCATATTTTGATTTTAACTGGAGAAAACAGCGCTGGAACCTGTGGTTCCTGGTGGGATCGGTCATTGGTGGATATATCGCGGTTCATTACCTGCAATCACCCGAACCTCTGAAACTTTCAGCTTCCACCATTGCCGATCTGGAAAAATTAAAAATACCATTCGATGGACATTTGGAACCGGGAAGTTTGTTTAACTGGAGTTATCTACATACTAAAAAGGGTATACTAATCTTCCTGGGAGGAGGATTTTTAATAGGTTTTGGAACAAGATATGCCGGTGGATGTACTTCCGGTCATGCCATTTCCGGTCTTTCAAATCTTCAGTTGCCTTCCCTGATAGCCGTAATAGGATTTTTTATCGGTGGATTGTTCACTACCCATCTGCTCTTTCCTATCATATTTAAATAACAAAAATGAACGCAATATTCAGGGCATTAAAATACATTGTTTTAGGTATCCTGTTTGGCATTATCATGACGAAATCGGAGGCAGTATCCTGGTACCGGATTCAGGAGATGTTCCGTTTTCAATCCATATTCATGTATGGAATTATTGGCTCTGCGGTGATTATAGGGATTATTCTGGTAGCCGTTATAAAAGAATACCGCCTGAAAGATTTTTATGGTCGCCCGATTAAACTCGCTTTTAAAGATCCGCGCTGGAGAAAATATCTTTTCGGCGGAATCATTTTCGGAATGGGTTGGGCTTTGACCGGCGCCTGCCCCGGACCCATCTTTGTATTGCTTGGTCAGGGATATACGGTGATGCTCATGGTAATAGCCGGAGCGCTTGCAGGAACCGTCTTATACGGACTCCTGCGAAGCCGGCTTCCTCAATAGAATATTATTGTTTGTTGATGGCTGCAATCATCCGGTCAGCTTCCGGCTGCTGGAAATTTGTCAAACCACCATCACAGGTAAGTATATACGAAATGCCTTCTTTATATACATCCACCCGTTTGATTGTATAATCTTTAAACTCAGCCACATCTCCGTTATTGCCGGTTTTCAAAGCAGCCAGACCCTGCTGGAAATACCTTAACTGACCAAGGTCGCGGAATTTCAGGGTTTTAATAATTACGGAATTGTTGTATTCCTGCGTACGGAACTGAAGTACATAACAGGTGTCGGAAGGTTTTGTGATTCTTTGAAGACTGATTGGCCAGGTCCCCTGTCGAACATCTGCAATATTGATGGTAGCAGAGTTAACAATTTTAAACTGAGCCTTCATGGCAAGCGGTGAAAACAGGATAAACAATAAGAAATTTTTCATACGTGCGAATTGGTTTTTTAACAAATGAATAATTAATGTTGGCTTGCTATTAAATGATTGATCAGATATATCATCCGGTTTACCTGCGGCTCCTGGAAATTCGTCACGGCATGATCGTAACTCAATATGTACCAGGAATTTTCTTTCTTTGTGCCCACTTTTTTTATTGAATAATTCCTGAATTCGGCTACTTCTCCATTATCACCTTTTTTTAATGCCGTAAGTCCGTCTCTGAAATATTTCAGTTGATCCAATGTTTCCAGGTCCATCGTTTTTATGGCAATGGAATTCATCGTAGACTGGTCCCTGAACTGAAAAGCGTAACAGGTATCAGTAAAATAAATAACGCGCTGCAGGTTAATTGGCCAGGGCTCGAGACGCACTGTCATGAGATCTACGTCAGGGTAATTGCTGCCTTTCAAAAGGGACCCACCGCTCATATGCAGGAAAAACGGAATGAGAAGTAGTCGCTTCATAAGGGATTATTGGCCTTACAAGATAAAATTAATAACCAAAGATTACAACGAAAGGGAGCCTATTTTTCCGAGAACGTCAACTCTTGAAAAATATTCTCCCTTTCAGAAAATTGATTGTTAAAATCCAGCCAATAAGGTCAGGAATAACAGTAAAAGATGGACTGGTAAACGACCTTGCCCACCTAACAAGTAACAATTAATAATTAACAATTAAATCAGTATCCAATGGTAAACCGCTGCCGGATGAATTGGGGCTTTTCCAGTTCATCTATCAAAGCCACGGCATAATCATCGTAACTGATATCACTTTTGCCGTTTTCATCAAATACCGGATTGTCCTTACCCAACCTAAACTTTCCTGTGCGCGGACCAGGCTCTATCATAATGGCGGGGCTGAAAAATGTCCAGTCCAGTTCGTTTTCCTTTCTGAAAACATCCAGGGATTTTCTCTGTTCATTTGCACCATCCTTCCACTGCTCCGGAAACTCCGCAGTATCTACCAGCTGAAGTCCGGGGGCTATTTCCAGACTGCCGGCACCGCCCACATTAATTAATCGCTTTACGCCTGATTTTTTGGCAGCACTGATTACAGATTTCGCAACATCACTGAATAGCGGAAATGTTTCAGGTTTCAGCCAGTCTATTCCAAACGCGCTGATTACTGCATCATGTCCTTTAATGGCTGATGCCAGTTGTTCTGTATTCAGTACGTCTGCTTTTACCCAGCTTATTTTTTCATTTTTTATACCCGAATCCGGATTGCGCGCAATTCCGGTGATTGAATGGCCACGGTTTAGCGCTTCTTCAGCTATTCGGGAACCGATTTTACCACTTGCTCCTACAACAGCTAGTTTCATAAAATTGTCTTTAAAGTTGTTTAATTGTAATAAAAAATCTTACAGTTTTGAATAATATTTTAGTTGAATTTCTGTACAAATTTGCTGAGTGTTATCTTCCCCAGCCTGGCCAGAATGGCTTTTTCTGCTTCATCGTTTAAATTCTCCAAATGCATATTGATCTGTTTTCCCACAGCACAATAAGGGTTGGGTTTATTTTTAGACTTCATCAAAAGTGAAGTTTCCCTGGTACCCAGATAGATGTCAGACAGACGTATATCTGATAAAGATTTGTTCAATCCATAACCTCCGTTTTTGCCTTCCTTACTGGTTACAAGACCCAGATTGCGGAGGCCGATCAATTCCTTTCTTACCAGCACCGGATTAATATTAATACTGCCAGCCATATAATCAGACGACAGTAACTCGCCACCGGATTTCGCCAGCAGGGTCAGAATATGAAGAGAAATGGAAAATCGGCTGTTGTTCATACTGTAATAAACTTTATTACAGTACAAATGTAGGTTCGAAAATGTGAACAGCAAAATATTGATTTTGATCATGAATATTACAGGTCTGGTGTCGATTAATAAAACAGGTATTGAATTAAATTTACCAGAGGAGGCATTGCTTGAAAAATATCAAACAGAAATATCGGTTTCCCCGGGGAAAAAATCGTTTGCAGAGCCTGCTGGCTTCCATTACATTTTTGAAAAATCCCATCCGGGCAATCTGCCGGAATATGAAAAAGTATTCCGGAACCTATACTGTTTACCTGCCGGGAAATGGCAAAGTAATTTTAACGGAGGACCCTGATTTTATTCAATACGTTTTAAGGGATAATCATTCAAACTATCAGAAATCAAAATTAAGTACAAAAACCGCAGCCCGGCTTTTTGGAAATGGGCTGTTGTTTGCGAATGGTGAATCCTGGCTCAAACAGCGAAGGCTTATTCAGCCCGGATTTCATCACGGCAAAATTCAGGAACTCTATAAAATCGTCGCCCGCGCAGCAGGCAAATTTATTTCTGATTTTCCTACCGGAGAAAAAATTGATGTCTATGCGCAAATGCATGAACTGTCTTTCGCTATACTCATTCACTCACTATTTGACATTCATTTTTCTGCTCAAACCATTACGGAACTTAGCCAGAGCTTTACGGATTTGCAGGATTTTTTATTGAAAGATGTGAATGAACCGCAGCGGAAGTTGCTTTATCCTTTCAACGGGGCGGATCAGGTTGTTCTGGAAAAATCAAAAAAAATAAAAAATATCCTGAAGAACATGATCGCGGAACGTAGAGCGGGTGGGTCTTCTCATAACGATTTGCTGGACATGTTGCTCAATACAAGATACGAAGACACAGGAGAGGCCATGGAAGAAGAAAAGATCGTTGATGAAATTCATGTATTACTTTTTGCGGGACATGAAACAACTTCCAACACCCTGTCCTGGCTGTTTTATTTACTTGCCGAACATCCGGAAGTTTGCCAAAAGCTGAAGGAGCGGATTGATCATATTGATATTTATGAGAGCCCGAAAGATGAATATTTCAATGCAGTTATTTCCGAAGCCATGCGTCTTTATCCGGCAGCCTGGATGACGGAAAGAGTCTGTATGACAGACGACCATTTTAAGGAATTCAGTTATCCCAAGGGTACGATTATAATTCCTTTTTTTTATGGTCTTCACAGAAACAAAAAATACTGGGAAGATGAATCTTCCTTTAAGCCGGAGCGCTTTATTTTTCCTGATCCGGCATTGAATAAAAAAGTAAAAAATTTCTTTCCCTTTGGAGCGGGGCCGCGTATGTGCATCGGGAATAATTTTGCAATGGCTGAGATGTCATTCGTTTTGCATATCTTTTTCAGCATTTATAAAATCTTGCCGACAAAAGAAATTCCAACGATGTGGCCCTTGATTACGCTCAGGCCGAAAGGATTGTTTTTGAAAGTTGAACCGATATCGTGAAGGTGATTCTGTATGAAATATTGAAAGATAACTTTTGGAATTAATTTAGAGTTATATTCATTCAACAATCGAAAATATACATGAAACTGCCAATGCACCCAAACCGTCGTATAATTCGCTCTTTTTATTTTACTGCTATATTATTAATATTCATCAACATAAACAGTTTCGCCCAGTTGCGGGACACAAGTGTAAAATATATAAATGAACATCCCAATATTATCAAACTAAGCATCTCGTCCTGGCTTTTGTACCCCAGTTCATTCCATATGGGCTATGAAAGGGTCCTGAATGCCAATCACAGCATCTATATTTTTGGTGGCTATAATCAGTTTCCTGTAAAACTGGATCTTGGTATTCAGGGTACAAATTTTACCGATGCCAGAAACAAAACAGGCTATACGATTGGCGCGGAATACAGATTTTATCTGCCAAAAGAAAATAAGTATAACGCACCCCACGGAATTTATCTGGCGCCCTACGTGAGTTATTATAATTTCAGTTCGAATAATACACTTACCCATACCGACAGCAATGGAGCCAAAACTTCAGCCAATCTCAACATGGGTATCAGCCTGCTGAATGTGGGATTTGAATTGGGGTATCAGTTTGTGATTGCAAAAAGATTTATTCTTGACGCTGAAATGTTTGGTCCTTCTTTCACATATTATTCTTTTCAGGCAGGCATCAGCGGAAATATAGCCGGTTCCACACAAAACGAAACTTTACAAGCAGTTCTGGACGCGCTGAAGGCGAAATTTCCTTTGCTAAGCGATTTGTCCTCGTCTAAACAGGTTTATAGAAATGGTTCTGCAACAGAAAAATTTCCGGCGATCGGGTTCAGGTATGCAGTAAGTATTGGCTATCGTTTCTAATTATTCAGCTCATTCAGGTTCGCGGGCATTTTAAATGTGAAACAGGTCTCTTTTTCATTGGAAATAACCTGAATTTTTCCATCGTGTGCATGAGCTATTTCAGAGGCGATATAAAGACCCAGTCCCAATCCGTCCTGGCCTTTTTTTAACTGGCCACGGGCAAAGGGTTCGAATAAGCGCGGAATCAGTTGCTCCGGGATCTGGTCGGCTGTATTAGTCACAGACAATATGAAATCCCCATTTTCTGTCCCGACATCTACAAATACCGGATCCGCTGCATTACCATGTGAGAGTGCATTGCCTAAAAGATTCGACAACAGATCCGCAATCCGGTTTCCATCACAATACACGGGTTCATTCAATTCGAAACTGGAAATAATTTTAGCATCCGGTCGAATGGCCTGATGTTCAGAAATAACATGTTCCAGAATCTCCTGAAGGGGTTCGTCACTGGTACGATTCAAAACAATACCACCACCAAGCCGGCTCCGCGCGAAATCCAGCGTATTTTTAATGAGCCGGGCCATGCGTCCCGTGCTTTTTTTGATAATACCTACCAGCGAAGACGCTTCTTTGTCCAAAGGCAGTTCAAGCAGCATATCAGAGCTAAAACTGATGGCACTCAGCGGATTTCTCAGATCGTGTCCCAGGATGGCAACAAACTGCTCCCTTAAACCGGCTGTTACCTGTTCCTCTCTTAAATTATATTCTGCATCTGAAATTTTTTCAATTGCCTGCAGATGAAAAGCAATTAAATCGACAAATAGGGTAAACATGCCCCTAATTTCAGCTGTATTCAGTTTATGGGGTTTCGGATCTATGGCACAAAGGGTTCCGAAGAAGCTGCCATCTTTCCGAAAGATCGGCACAGAAATATAACTCTGAAAACCATAAAGTGCAGGCGTGGCATGATCGCAATAAATCGCGTCTTTTTTGACGTCGTCGATGACCACTGTTTTATGACTCTGGCGAATTTCATTGCATATCGTCGTTTCAAGTTTCAAATCCCCTCCGGGCTTGATACCAAATAAGATTTCGTCCCGTACGCTACAGGCTACCCATTTATCTTCCGTTACCCGTGCAACAGCTGCGAAACCCATTCCGGTTGTCCGGCAGATTACTTCGAGTAATGAAGGCATAATCGGAATCTGACTAATATTTTCAACGTCGGCCTGAATAGTATTCAAAATATTTATTTTTTATAACCCGCAATCAATTTTTTCCTTTTTGTCAAATATGACAATCGGATTTCAGGTTGTAGAAGGGTCGGTAATTTTGTTGGAGTTTCAATGAGTCTAAAACAGATCCCAGCCGGCAGACTGCGAAGATATAATTTTCTGTGTTCTGCAACCATAAATTCTGCGCTGATTCGAGAGCATGATTTAGAATATTCGTTATATTTTCAGTAGGAAAAAAGTGACTTCTTTTGTTTGTGACCTTCACTGTGCTTCAGTTGTCCGCACAAATAATGCCCGACAGTCAGAAAGATGGAAAGTACATACTGGTGAGCGGTGCGAAATTATGGGTCGTTTTGGCGGGAACGGGTGATCCGCTTTTCATCATACCGGGAGGTCCGGGGGGAGAAAATCCGGTCACAAACTTCCAAAAGATTTGCCCGTTACGAAATTCATAATCTTTTCTTTATAATTAAGACCGATGGGCAGTTGCACTTTCGCCAGATCAACAGAGTTTCCGTAAACAGCTTTAATCGCCGTGATGGCAATGATAAAAGATTTGTGAATACGGATAAACTGTTGCACAGGCAGAATGTTTTCCATATCACCCATGGTCTGATGGGTAATGACTACATGATCAGGGGTATGAATCTTCAGGTAATCTTTCATTCCTTCCACATACTGAATTTCCGAAAAACCAATCCGGAAAAACTTGCCTTCCGATCTGATAAATATATGATCGCGTTGAACCGGTATTATTTCTTTTTCTGAAGATTTGAATATTTTCCCATCTATAATTTTGTCAATGGTTTTTGAAAATCGTTCGAATGATATGGGTTTCAGCAAATAGTCAATTACATTAAATTCATAACCCTCCAGCGCGTACTCGGGATAGGAAGTGGTGAAAACAACCAGCGGGGGATTGATCAGCGAGCGCAGGAAATTCAGGCCGGTCATGCCGGGTAACTGGATATCCAGAAATATGAGATCTACAGATTCTTTTTCCAATGCTTCCTTCGCCTCCGGAGCATTTCGATAAGTGCCGGCCAGATACAAACGCCCGCTACGCTCCAGATGACTTTTTATTACGTCCTGGGCAAGTCTTTCATCTTCTATAATGATGCACTTTATCAAGTAAGCCGGTTAAGATGATGAGTGAAACAGTAAATGTATTGTTACTTAAAATTACGTCAAGTGTATGAGTATCCGGGTACAGCCGCTGAAGCCTTTCCCTGGCGTTCCTGAGTCGCGATTTACTTTCCTTTCTGTCCATTACTTCCGTCTGAATAATATCCAACGCATAAGCATCGGGATAAAGTAATTCCAGCACACTCTTGCTATTTACAAGACCCTTACCCTGGATTTTCTTGGCCTGGGTCTCCAGTTCAAGACTGGTATTGTTAATTACATTCAATACAATCTGTTGTTCGCTTACTTTTAGTGTGATATAAATAAATGGTTTGGCAAAGGAATTATCGATGGCATGTTTAAAACCATTTTCGATAAAGGAAATAAACAGAAAAGGCTCGATCATCACATTTTCTGTTTCTCCTTCTATAGTAAACTGTATATCCGCATCGTACCTGATTCGTTCAATTTCAATATAGCTCCGGATAAAGGCGATTTCTTTCTCCAGCGGAATTTTGTCTTCATTGCATTCGTAGATGAGAAATCGCATGATATCTGCCAGCCGGATAACCACTTCGGGCGTTTTTTCAGACTGGCTCAGGCTCAGGGAATAAATACTATTCAGGGTATTGAAAAGGAAATGCGGATTCAGCTGAGTCCGGTAATACCGGAGTTTATAGAATATATTTTCCTTTTGCAGTTCTTCCACCGTGTCTGCGTCATTCAGATTCCTTCGTAGTAAAGCAATTGAAACAGCCATGAAACCATTTATGAATATCCAGCTGCTTTCCCGTGCAACCGTGGTGGAAGAAAAATAAAAATATCTCTGTCCCGCCTCCTGCAAAAATGATTGCATGAAAATATTCAGCATGGATGAATAGCAGAATAGAACAACGGCGAATAAAATACCGTAGAGGATAAATAAGATATATCTCCGGGTAAATAGAAATCTCGGTACAATGAGTCTGGAAAAGAGGATATAGAGAGGAGCTATCAACCCACTTTCCATCAGCAGAAATATCCAGACGTTTTTTTGATTCGGGAAGACGCCCAGACTGCTCACAAGGGGATTGATTAATACAAATAATACCCAGCAGAGCAACTCTGTCTTATATACGCCTTTTACCGTCCTGTCGTTATCATATTCCATCCTGTAAAACTACCCAAGGCGCTGGTAATTGGAAATTATTTCGACAAACCGGTTAACAGTATAGATATACTTGGCAAAAAACAACCGGAGAAGAGGTATAGGTAGTGGCCTCGCCAGGAATCGAACCTGGATCTGGAGCTTCGGAAACTCTTATACTATCCATTGTACGACGAGGCCTATTTAATCAGTCCGGGCACATTGCTGCTGAAGATTTTTATGGCAATGGCCAGCAATATTACGCCAAAAAACTTACGTATGGCAACCATTCCTCCCGGGCCTAAAATCCGCTCAATCAGGTCGAGCGATTTCAACACGACAAATACGATGATCAGGTTAACCAATATGGCAATCAGTATGAAGCTTTCCTCGTAGTTTGCTTTCAGGGAGATGATTGTGGTGAGGGTTCCGGATCCGGCAATCAACGGAAAGGCTATGGGTACCACCAGCGAGGATTTTGAATCTTTATCGCTCTTGAATAATTCCACCCCCAAAACCATCTCGATGCCAAGGATGAATATTATTATGGATCCGGCCACGGCAAAAGAATGGGTTTCCACTCCAAGCACATGCAACAATGGTTCACCCAGGAATAAGAACAGGATCATCAGGCCGCCCGAAATCAGGGTGGCCTTTACTTCCTGTATGCCGCCCATTTGCTTTTTCAGGGAAAGAAGCAGGGGAATGGAACCAACAATATCGATCACGGCAAACAGGGTAAAGGTCACTGTCAGCAACTCGTTTAATCCTGATTGCATGATTTAGATTGAATTGTTTTAACAGCCCGAAATTAATTATTAAAAACCAATGAGTCGCAATTAACTCTTACACTTCCACTAATCCCTCATACTTCCAGACGTTCACACTTGTTTTTATTGTTGTACCAAAACCGTCTTGATGGGACTAATCCCCGGCGTGGTGGGAAAGGAGAATTTTTTCTTCCCGGTTTTATCAAAACAAAATACCTCGCCGGAAACGATATAATCTTTGGCATCACTCACATAAACGTCACCGCTCGCTCCGTCCACATCCACTCCGTAAGGATTCACGATCACCGTACCATCCGTAACGAAAGAGGGTCTGATAGCTCCGAGGTTATCCGGACTGAATATACCCACATTGGCAGTGCCCAGATATCCTCCCGTTGTCAACAGGGCGCTGTTGTAATACCGGATGGATCCAAAAGCACTGTCAACTTTTTTTGTGATTGAATTCGTGTTGATATTTACTTTCACAAGACTTGGTGCAATTGAACCATAATTACCCGTGCATACAACATAAATATTGCCGATGTTATCCGTTGTAATACTACCCGGATTGATACCAACAACAATCTTTCCGGATTCCGTGAGTGTACTCAATGGAATGATGGATACGGTTGAATCATATACTGAGCTGAAACCACCTGTATTGCTGACATATAAATTATCAGCTGTGGCTACCATCTGCGCCGGATTAGACCCTACTTTAATGAATTTGCTGATAGCAAGCGACGTGGTGTCAATCACAGCAACTGTTCCATCCGTTGAGGAAACAAACACATTACCATTGGCAACCACAATATTTTCAGGTCCCCTGTTTACACCCGCATTCTTAAAACTGATGGTGTCTATAAATTTGGCTGTAATGCTGTTCGCTACGGCCACATAACCGGAAACATTCATTACGACATACATTTTGCCTCCGTATATCACAAAATCACTTCCCGTGTCGCCGAGTCCAAAACCATTTACCTTTTTGAAATAATCTGTGGTTTGTGTTGAGCTGGCAAAATCATAATAAGTCAGGGTGGTGTTATTGGCGCCATAGGATCCCTGGTTTAATACAAACACGCCTGTTGTAACTTTGGGTGTCACGGGTGGAGGTGCCGGTGAATTATCTTTAGAACAGGATAAGAAAAATAAAGTCAGCAGAAGGACCAGAATGGATAGTTTGTTTTTTTCATCTTGATTTTTTATAAGTTGTTAATGGTTATGCTTAATTTATAGGATCGACCGGGCATGGGATAATAATTTACCACATCATATTCCTGGTTAAAAATGTTATTTATTTCGGCCCTGACGGTTGTTTGGAAATACTTTAAAGGAAGCTGACATGATATGAATACGTCCTGCTCGTTCCAGCCAGGTAATAAATTGCCCGGATCATTTTCACCCAGTGTATATCTCTCACCTGAGAATAAGATATTATATCCAAGACTCCAGATTCTGTAGGAAAAAGCTGTCATGGCAGAACCAGAGTTGGCAGGCGTATAGGGAATCTCGTCTTTGTAAATAGTGCTCGAAGGATCTGTTACATCCAGTGCCTGCTGCCAGGTATACGCGATCCGGGCTGACCATTTCAGCGCCTCTGTAAATTTCCCATTCGCCTGCGCGTTCACGTCAATGCCTCTAATCTGAACCTTTCCGATGTTGGTCATGGTCCATATGAAAAGATTTTGTGAAGGCACAGCGATGATCTTGTCTTTGATCTGATTATAATAGCCATCTGCACTGAAACTGATCTGGCGCAAGGCAGAATTAAAATTTTTGGAATAGGTGAATCCGATATCGTACTGGCTGGAATATTCAGGAAGGAGTTTGGGG
>Ga0206961_1002_pt1 | contig 69479 bp, 64 predicted proteins | sample Alteio_BWOrgHeat_30_FD_153238 | JGI IMG/M metagenome (GOLD analysis project Ga0206961, IMG submission 153238) | Enriched cells from forest soil in Barre Woods Harvard Forest LTER site, Petersham, Massachusetts, United States -... | ecosystem: Environmental > Terrestrial > Soil > Temperate forest >...
GTAGTTTTTTAGAACTGCAAAGATAATTGAAATATTGAAAATTCAAAATCAATATTAGAAAAGTTGAAAATATCCTTATCTTACTTTTTCAAGCCGGATTGCGGTGATTATCAATGAAAAAAATCAAATATTTAGAAGGATTGCGCGGGATCGCAGCTTTTGCTGTTTTCATGGGTCATTTAGGAGTAGCTTTTTTTATCCCCACGCACGAAATATCTCTTTTCGCTGCCATTAATAATCTTGCTTTTTTGCCGTATTTTTTAAAAACGCTTATCATTCATATAATAATCCTGTTTACCAATGGCGAGCTTGCAGTATGGATATTCTGGCTTTTAAGTTCTTATGTGATCTCCATTGCCTTTTTCAAAAAAGATAACCCCTACAAGATCCTGATCAGCTATACTTCCAAACGATATATACGTTTGTTTATTCCTGTATTTTTTTCTATTCTTTTTGCCTACTTGTTATTGAAGTTTGGGTTGATGTATAACCACAAAGTCGCTTTAACCTTTACTCCACCTAACACAACGCTTGATGGATTGTATAATTTCAAACCCGATATTCTGGAAGTATTCAGATCCGGTTTTTTTACAACATTTTTTAATTTTCAGGAAGAGCAGTCTTACAATTCAGTGCTATGGACAATTCAACCAGAATTTTTAGGATCACTTTTTATATTCGGAATGTTTGGGATCATACGTCACAATACGAAACGGTATATTTTTTATGGAATTATTGCGATCGTACTGATCGCGCTCAACATGCTGCCCTTACTGGCTTTTGTTATTGGGTATGTTTTGTGTGACTATGATTTTTCAGAAACAGAAAGCACGGTCATCTTATCAATAAAAAAAATAGAAACTAACATACATCAATATAATTTACCCCTTTTTATTCTTAGCTTCATCTTGTTGCTTTTTGGCAGAGGAATAATGAATTTTATTAAAGTTCCTCCTGCTCCCGGTATGTTGATCGTAGCTGTTTTTATTATTTATTTCTGTTTGAGGAATGCGTACTATAAAAAAATATTGTCGGCAAAAACACCTTACTGGCTGGGTGAAATATCTTTTAGTTTATACCTGATACATATCCCTGTTATTTGTTCGCTGGGATGTTTTATTGTTTTTGGCCATAACAATTTAGAAGGCGAGATCATTGCATCTGTAATAACAATAATCATTACCATACCCTTATCTTTTTTGTATACCAGGTATATTGATAAAAAAGCTGTTGCGCTTTCAAATAAGGTAGGTGATTATTTCAAAAAATATTCTTGATGATAAAAAAAGTAAATTTGCCATATGTTTACAGGCATAATTGAAACAATGGGTACCATCGAGACGGTTATTTCCGCAGGAACTAACCGTACTTTTTGGATCACATCCCCTATATCTGCTGAGTTTTCTATCGATCAAAGCGTATCGCACAATGGCGTTTGTCTTACCGTTGAGGAAATCAAAAATGGTCAGCATCGTGTTACCGCCATCGACGAAACATTGACTATAACCAACCTTAAAAGCTGGGAAAAGGGCATGTTGGTAAATATTGAAAGATGTTTACAGATGAATGGCAGGCTGGATGGCCATATTGTGCAGGGACATGTTGATACAACGGCAACCTGCAGCCACGTAATAACAAAACAAGGTAGTTGGGAATATACTTTTCAGTTTGATAAAAAATTTGCTACGCTGATCATTGAAAAAGGGTCTATTACTATTAACGGGACAAGCCTTACGCTTTTTAATGTAACCAATGATTCTTTTTCTGTTGCTATCATTCCATATACTTACGAGCACACCAACATGCAGTTTTTACAAAAAGGGGATGAAGTAAATATCGAATTTGATATGATCGGTAAATACGTGAATCGTTTTATGCAATTCAGGTAATAGCCATTTTCTTTATAATCGTCCGACAAACAAAGCATCATTAATGAATGAAAAGAAAATAATACCCGCATTAACAGGCATACGTGCTATTTGCGTTTATTTAATTTTCTTTTATCATTTGAATTTTTTCTCTCCGGTTTTACAACCAGTATTATATTCGATCCTGAATGAATTTTATTGCTTTCTTAGTTTCTTTTTTGTGTTAAGCGGTTTTTTGATCTATTACAAATACAGTGAGATAAGCAGTTTTAATAAAACAACTTTATATAATTATTTTGTCAACAGAATGGCCAGAGTATATCCTATCCTGTTGATACTGATCAGTGCTACATTCTTTATCGGCTTCTACCATCATTATTATTCGGGCAGAGAAACGATCAAGCTATACCTTTTAAATGTCACATTGTTAAAAGGTTTTTCTGCTAAATATTGGTTAACGGGCATTGGACCAAGCTGGAGCATGTCTGTTGAAGAACTATTTTATTTATTATCTCCATTGATTTTTTTATGCGCGAAAAATATAGGCTCACTTATCAAAACCGTTTTGATATTTTATGGTATTGGTTTGCTACTCACGTTATTTTTTCATTTTTTCCCCTTTGAGAATTTTTTTGGCAGCTTTCTTTTTACCGCTTATTCAACTTTTTTTGGAAGAGCTTTTGAATTTGCCTGTGGTATATTTTTAGGGATGATTGTAAAGGGTGAGATCAAAAATATTTTTTTTGAATGGCTGGGCAATAAGGCTTTGTATCTGGGCTTATCCATCATCATACTATCGGTCGCTTTTCTTTATTTCATAGCTGCTCATTATGCAATCCCCCATGCCACTGACTCTTGGCCGGGTATAATTGTAAATAATATTTTGTTACCTGTAGGGATTACAATTTTTTTTTATAGCCTTATTTATTATGAAAGCTTTATACACCAGTTTCTTTCTTCCAAAGTAATGGTACAACTGGGTAACTCAACTTATTCATTTTATTTATTGCACACTACTTTTGTGCTATCTTATATTTTTAAATTTATCAGTACCAATATATTTATCGCTTTCATTTGCATGATACTTATTTCATTCATTTTTCATAAACTGGTAGAACAACCATTAGCTGTATTAGTTAGAAAAAGATTTCATAAAAAACAAACTATACTATTATAATTGCATTGAAGCCATCAACGACCATATCATTATTGGATAAATACGGTGCATATATCATTGCGCTGTGCTGGTTTTTATCAGTAATAACCTACTACAATTTGTTTGGTCTATTTACACGGCTGGAGGCTGAAAAATATATCTACGAAGCCGATTATTTTATCCGGTATGGAAGCATGTCTGCTTCCAGGTATTGGTTTTATGCAGTTACTATTTTCATTATTGCTTTTGCCACAAAGATCAAGATCGGTTTGGTAGGTGCTTTTGTTATCCAGGCTTGTCTTAATCTTTTTGCTTATTTATTTTTTTACAAAGCGTTAAAAACGATCTTCCATAATATTACAGCCATACTAATTATCCTGTACCTGATTGCTTTTTTGCCTTATCAAAGCTGGGTAGTTTTTTTATATACCGAATCTGTTTTTTATAGTTCGATCCTATTATTATTATCGGTGCTGATCCTTTATAAGCCTGACAATATCAGAAACGTTGCTATCATTTCTATCGCGTTATTACTAACTATCATATCGCGACCATTGGGTATTTTATTTACGATAAGCACTTATTTGTATCTTTTTTATTCGGCCAATAAAAAGTGGAAGATTATTTTATTTTGCAGCTCTATTGTTTTAGTAACTGCATTTTATATTATCGTAAATACCATTTTCTCTTCTATTGAAGATTGGACAATAACGAAACCTTTTGAAGAGGAAAATATAATTTGCGATTTGCCGTCCACCATTCACACAACAACGCTTTATTTAGATAAAACTGCAGGGCCTATTTATCAACTATTATATTATATCTGTCATAATTTTGGCCATTTTATTCATTATGCATGGATAAAATTGTGCTATTTCTTTTTGATGAAAAGAGATTATTATAGCAATAGGCACAACGCGTATCTTCTAATAAACATCCTGCCAATGTATGTTTTTGCGTTTGGTAGTTTATTCGTAAAAAATATAAAATTCAGAGAGGAAATCAGCGTATTCCTTATTAGTAGTATTCTTTTATATACGCTTACGATAGTGTTGCAGTGTGATGATTATCACAATCGATTCGTGCTTTCTATTTACCCGTTCTTTGTTATTCTTGCAGCAAAAACTATAGAGCATTTTGTAATTAAATCAAAGAAAACCGAATAAACATATTTTTACCGGTAAGGCAAAAATTTAAATTGCTTTCCCTTTCATAGCTAAAGAAACAGCCTGGTCCATGATACGCTCTGCATATGGCCTTGAAATATCATTCAGTTCTTCAACTTTTGTATGTATTAGGTCCTTATCTTCCATGGTGATAGAAAGTTGTAAAGCCTGCATTGCTGCTGCCGTTTCCATCAATTCTTGTTTTGATAATAATGCGGCATTTTTCTGAATAAATTTTTCTGTTGTTTCCAACAATTGCTCAGCTTCTGTTCTTGCTTCAACCAATGCTCTTGTTGCAATATCATCTTTTGCATGTGTGATAGAATCTAACAACATTTTTTCTACATCTTCATCGCTTAAAGAGAATTGAGATTTCACTTCGATACTCTGCTCTACCCCACTTCTTAATTCTTTTGCTTTTACAACCAGGATACCATCGGCATTAATTAAAAAACTTACTTCCACTTTTGGCATGCCAGCCGGCATTCCGGGAATACCTGTCAAATTAAATTCAGCCAATTTTCTGTTGTCCTTTATCATGTCGCGCTCGCCCTGGTAGACTGCTATCTTCATGCCGCCTTGCCCGTCTTTATAAGTAGTATATTGTCTTGCTGCCTTATTAGGTATTTTAGAATTGCGTGGAATAAGCACATCCATTAAACCTCCCATTGTTTCAATGCCTAAAGAAAGCGGTGTGATATCCAGCAATAAAAAATCTTTATTGTTACCGGCCAAAATATCAGCCTGTATCGCTGCGCCTAATGCAACCACTTCATCCGGATTGACCGTATCATTTACAGGCTTTCCAAAAAAATGCCCAATGCTTTCTTTTACTAAAGGAACCCTTGTAGATCCGCCTACCATCACCACGACATCAATATCTTTTACTTTTAATGATGCGTCTTTCAATGCATTGCTGCAACAAGTAACCGTTTTATCAACCAGGGGTTGTATCAGTGTATTGAACTGTTCTTTTGTGATCGTTAATTTATCGCCATTCAATTCTCCTTCAAAACTATTATTCCCTGATAAATAAATTTTTGCTTCCTCCGCTTTTAAGCGAATGGCTTGTGTTAATTCTTTATTGGCTCTTAAATCTTCTTCATTGATCCCTGATTGCTGTATCCAGAATTTTACAATCGCATTGTCAATATCATCACCCCCTAAATAAGTATCGCCATTCGTAGATAACACTTCAAATATGCCATTGCTGATTTTTAATATGGAGATATCAAAAGTTCCACCGCCAAGATCATATACAGCGATCGTCTTTTCATCCTCTTTATGTAATCCTAGTCCATAAGCAAGACTTGCTGCTGTTGGTTCATTTACGATACGCAATACATCAAGGCCCGCTAATTTTCCCGCATCTCTTGTTGCCTGTCTTTGTGCATCATTAAAATACGCAGGCACCGTTATTACGGCTTTATTGACAGGTGTTTTTAAAATATGTTCTGCTCGCTGTTTTAATTCTTTTAAAATAAAAGACGAAAGATCTACCGGAGAATAAAATTTGTTACCTACCTGAACTTTTACCAGGCTTTCTGTATTATCATCAATTACTTTGTAAGAGAAAAAAGAAGCGTTCTGTTTAATATCGTTATACGATTTCCCCATCAAACGTTTCGCAGAAAAAATAGTATTCTGTGGCTCACTGATCAATTTCTTTTTTGCTTCTTCGCCCACAGTTATATTACCTGCTTCATCAAAATGAATAACGGATGGTACCAATGAACTGGTATTGTGTTCTTTCAACGCAACTGGTTGTTTTGTATCGGGATGAATGATCGCTACTAAGCTATTTGTTGTGCCCAGGTCGATCCCTACAATTATCTCTTCTTGCTGCAGACTCCCTGTTGCTATATTGATACCGATCTTTGCCATAATATTTGAATGCTATTATTAATGTCAGACTGCAAAAGTAACAAATAAACCATCGTCTGTTTTATACAATCTGTTTTACTGATTTCGAAATAAGAAATATTCAATAAAAAAGCCCCTTTTTATAGGGGCCGTTATCGAATATCTTTATCAGTCTATTTATTAGCGAAGTATTTTTCTTTTAATATTTTATCCCTGTCGTAAATATCATCGTAAAAAACAAGTTTACCGTCTTGCCCTTCACAGGTAAAGTAAAGCAGGTATACCGGGATCCTATTTCTAACGGGCAATAATCTTTTTACTTTATTGGCCAATAAATTCTCTACAGTATCTGTATTATACCACGGTTTTTGTCCGGGTTTCAAAGCAAGGCTATCGTTCCTGATAATATACAAAGCCAGTTTTTCCCATTGCTGTACACGAACACAACCATGGCTCAGATCCCTGGTATCATTTTTAAATAAATAACGCTGATTGGTATCATGCAAATAAATAGCGAAAGGATTATTAAAATTGAATTTCATTACACCCAGTGAATTATCATCGCCACTACCTTGTACAACATTATATGGAATACCTGCAGTGTATTTTTTAAAATTGAGTGTCAATGGATCAATAACATTTCCAGTCTTATCTATCAGATGAAGTCCGAGTTTATTTAAATAAGTAGGATCTGTTTTTAATTTAGGCAGGTACTGCTTAACGATGATACTATTAGGCACTGTCCATGTTGGATAAGTGATCATGTTTGTAATATTGCCAGTTAACAGCGGCGTTGGCGTTGACGGCTTACCGCAGATCACTTTAGATTCGAAGACAAGTGTATCATGATCCCAAACATGTAGTTTAAAACTTGGAAGGTTTACCCAGATGTATTTTAGAGGTATGCTATCCGGCATATGCTTATAACGGTCAAGCGTAATAGCGATGCTTTTAAAACGATCCACATCGTTGGCATTCATCGCACTTATTAAAGAACCGGATATGATACCATCAGGCTTTAACCCTTTCTTTATCTGAAACTGTTTTATAGAAGTATCTAATTGAGAAAAAGTAGGAAGAGAATCTATAAAAGGAATACAATGGCTCTCGTACAATCTTTTTTGGAGCACTTTTACAAAATTGATAGAATCAGTTTTTATTTTTACATTGTATGGATAAGGCACAACGGTATATATGTGCAGGTCCATACTATCAAGAAAACCTCTTATACCATTTTTAATTTCCCAATAACCTCTGTACTTAGGTTCGTAAGAATTGAATAAAGCTGTGAGCTGGTTTTTGGCTAAAAGCTCATTTAAGGAAGCAGCATAAAAACTATCCGTGATCACAGAATCTGCGCTTTTAGCAAATACACTATCAACCGGTATACGACCTAATTTCAGGTCTTTAACGATATGCATGTATGCATCTGTTAGTAACAGATCTGCATTCGTCCATAACATCGCGTCCTTTTTAATGGCCGAATTTTTAATTAATGTATCTCTTAGATCAGTAAGCTCTTTATAATGATAATCTTTACGAAAAAGGCCATACAAAGCCGCATTCTGGATAAAACAATAGAGCGAGTCTGCTGTAGGATCCCACTGCTCTTTATGACTCCAGACAGATTGATATTTATTAGCCGTGTAAAAACTATTTACAGGGTGAATATAGGCCAACTCAAGACTATCATCAGTTCTACCGCCATTATCCATAGCTATCTCCAATTCATCCTGGATGTTATCTTCAACTGTTTCATCCATTTTTTCAGGACTTGAAACAATTTGTTTGGAAGTTTTTTTATGATGACATGAAAAAAGGAATACACACAACAATAAAGATGTAGAAAGTAGGATTATATGCTTATAACGATTCATAAATAACAGGGTAAATTTTACTTCAATAATTTGTCTTTAAATACTTTGAAAAAATGAAGCCCTATTAACAAGTTAATGAAATGCGTCCATTAAAAAAATATCCGTATAATATTTTTTTATTATTTTAATATAGTAAGCAGAAGTTATATTGACCAGGTTGTGATCAATAGATTTGATTAATTTTTTCAGATCAGGGTTTCGGATCAGCTTAATACAATATAGCGAATTAAAACGACATATTTTTACTAAATAACTCTATGAACACGCTGCTCTAACATCATCATATCTGCCAAAACAAAAGCAGTTACTGCTTCTAATACAACAGGCACCCTTAAAGCAATGCATAGATCATGGCGGCCTTTTACGGAAAAATCTTCCACCTTCCCCGTTTCAACATTTAAAGTTTGTTGTTCTTTAGGTGTTGATGAGGTTGGTTTGATAGCTATTCTAAAAACCAATTCATTGCTATTGGTTATTCCGCCAACGATACCACCTGCATGATTTGTTTTTGTTTTACCTGATGGATCAATGATCGCATCGTTGTGATCGATACCATACATCTTCGCTGCTGCGAATCCTGTTCCAAATTCTATGCCACGCACTGCAGGTATTGCAAATACGGCATGACTGATCAAAGACTCTGCAGAATCAAAAAATGGTTCGCCTAATCCGATTGGCAATCCGTTTACTTTACATTCTACAATACCACCAATGCTGTCTTTATGATCGATCGCATTTTGTAATCCTTTTTCAAGGTCCTTTTCGTTACCTATTTCTAAAATAGTAGATTCCACTTTAATGCCTGAGCCTAATACTTTTTTTGCAATTACACCCGCTGCTACTAAACAAACAGTCAGCCTTCCGCTGAAATGCCCGCCACCCCTGTAATCTTCAAAGCCTCCGAATTTTTTAGTGGCTACAAAATCAGCATGTCCAGGTCTTGGTACTGCTCTTTGTTTTTCATAATCGCCGCTACGTGTATTGGCATTATCAAATAAAATAGTAATAGGAAAACCGGTTGTTTTACCATCAAAAACACCGTTCATTATTTTGGGAATATCAGCTTCTTTGCGTGGCGTGGTCCCCTTCGCTCCTGCTTTTCTTCTTTCGATATCGGTTGTAAAATCCTCTACACTTAAAGGCAGTCCGGCAGGACAGCCATCGATATTTACACCCACACATTCACCATGTGATTCACCAAAGATGCTTACTCTAAATACTCTGCCGAAACTATTCACTTCTTAAATGGTTTAATTTTTTATTAGTTTAATTGTTTTGCCGGCGCGGAAACAGATGCCCCTAACAATTTCAAATGCTCGTAAAAATCAGGATATGATTTATTGATCGCTTCTGCTTCTTCAATAATGGTATCACCTATTGCTTTTAATCCTGCTACCGCACAAGCCATTGCAATACGATGATCGTGATGAGAATGAACTGTTGCACCTTTAACGCCTTGTCCACCTTCTATCAACATCAGGTCATCCTGTAATTTTATTGTAACGCCCATCTTACCAAATTCTTCCTGCAAAGTTAGTCCGCGGTTGCTTTCTTTGTGTTCTAATCTTTTTACGCCTTCTATCACTGTTGTTCCTTCGCAATAAGATGCCAATGCAACTAATGGCGGGAACAGATCAGGGCATTCAGTTGCATCAAAATGGAATGCCTGCAATTTACCCGGACCGACAACTATTTGTTTTTCTTCAATAGATAATTTTGCTTTTGACATATTCAATGCCTGCAATATTGCTTTATCTGCCTGTGTTGAAAATACATCTAATCCTTTGATCGTAATTTCTCCTGCAACAGCACCCATTACTAATAAGAAGGCTGCTCCGCTCCAGTCACCTTCTACCGTATAGTGGATCGGGTTAGTGTTTAGAGGTCTAGGATTGATCAGGAATGATTCGTAATTATTATTAACAACATCATACCCAAAATGTTTCATCACCTGTAAGGTAAGATCGATATAAGGTTTGCTTTTTAAATTATTCACTGTGATTGTAACAGGCGACGTTGCAGATTTGCCATAAGCAAATAGTAACCCTGTTAAAAATTGTGAGCTAAGAGAACCATCGATCGTAATATTTTTCGGTTGTAACGGTCCTTGTATTTTTATCGGAAGCTTGCCACCGTTCGATTGAATTTTGATTCCCAACTGAGGAAATATCTCATCAAAGAAATTCATCGGGCGCGTTAATAAACTGCCTGTTCCGTTAATGGTAATTTCATTTTTATTCAATGCTGCAATTGGTGCAAACATTCTTATGCCTAATCCAGCTTCGCCACAATTCATTTCATTTCCAACAGCTTTCACATCATTCTTAATTCTTAATTCTTCATTCTTCATTTCAATAGAAGCTCCTAGTTTTTGGATCACATCTATCGCCGCCAGGTCATCATTGCTTTTACCCGGATTTGAGATAAACGTTTCCGCATCTGCCAGCAATGCAGCTGCACAAGCACGTTGCATAGAACTTTTAGAAGTAGGCGCCTGAATGGTTCCTGAAATATTCGAAGGATGTACTGTTACGATCATTTATAAACTCTGGTTAATTATAGTTTCTAATTCAGTTAACGGAATTGGTTTTACAACCGCCTCGCCTATTTTATTTAATAAGATAAAGTTCATGCTGTTGCTAACTCTTTTCTTATCCATCTTCAACACTTCCCAGATCTTTGCTTTATCAAAATGCAATTGTATGGGAAGATGGTATTGATGTAATAATTTTTCAATTCTATGTTTTTCTTCGCGCGGAAAATGATTGATCTTTTCTGACAATATGCTTGCTGCCACCATTCCAATACTTATCGCATGTCCGTGCAACAAAGCGTAGATATTTTCTATTGCATGTCCGATGGTATGTCCGAAATTCAACAACTTTCTATCGCCCGTTTCAAACTCATCATTTACAACTACGGTTGTTTTAATAGCAACATTGCGTTGTATCAATTCATCCAGTAACTTTTTATCCGATTGAAACGATTCTAAGGATCTGCTTTCTAAGAAGGAGAACAATTCAGCATCTTTTATGCAGGCATGTTTAATGATCTCTGCAAAACCATTTACCCATTGTTCCTTTGGTAAAGTATCTAAAAAAGAATAATCAAATAGTAAAAAGGCGGGTTGTTTAATGAGTCCTGCAAGGTTTTTATAAACCCCTACGTCAACACCGTTCTTACCTCCGATCGCAGCATCAACACTTGCTAAAATGGTTGTTGGGATAAATCCGAATTTTAATCCGCGCATATAGATCGAAGCGGCATAGCCTGTAATATCAGTAACTACACCTCCGCCAACGCCAACAATAAATGTTTTTCTATCCGCTTCAAAAGCTATCAGCTGTTGAATGATCTCATCTACTGCAGCTTGTTGCTTATGTTCTTCTCCGGCCTTTAATACGATGATCTTCCAGCCTGCAAATTTTGCATGGTGCTGGTGGTAAACATGTTCATCTGTAACAATGATGGTACTTTCTTTCTGCACCAGTTCTTCCAAATAAGAAAAGCTTGCATCAAAATAATAAGACACTTTGCTATTTCCGATCTGAATGTTACTTTCTTTCATAATTAAGAATTAATAATTAAGAATTAATAATTCCATCAAATTAAAGAGTAGCCTTTTTCCTGATAGTGAGAAAATTTATCCAAAAGATCAAACAAGTTTGATCTGAAAAAATTCTTAATTATTAATTCTTAATTCTTAATTAAAATTCTAGGAGTTCATTATTTTATTCTGGTGATTGATCGATTCTAAGTGAACGGCATCGTAATATTTTTCTACGAACTCTTTACTTAGACCTAATCCTTCACCTTTTTTGAAAGCTCTTTCTAACAATTCGTTCCAACGATTTGTTTGCAAGATGGTAATGTTATTATCTTTTTTGTATTGACCGATCTTATCAGCGATTTTCATACGGTTGCTCAATAATAAAAGTAATTCATCATCAACATGGTTGATCTGCTCTCTTAGTGTAGCCAATGCCGTTAGGAACTCTTGCTTATCGGTTGTTTCAGAACGCCATGTTAGTGCATCCAATATTTCAGCCAAACGCTCAGGAGTAATTTGTTGTTTAGCATCGCTCCATGCATTATCCGGATCAATATGACTTTCGATCATGATACCATCAAATCCAAGATCGATACTTTTTTGAGAAACCGATTGTAAGATATCTCTGCGGCCGCTGATATGAGATGGATCACAGATCAATAACATTTCAGGGAACCTGCGTTTCATTTCAATTGGCAAATGCCACATTGGAGCATTACGGTATTCTGTATTACCATAGTTAGAGAATCCACGGTGGATCATACCAACTTGTTTTAAACCTGCTTTTTGTAAACGCTCGATACCACCACTCCATAATTCAAGATCAGGATTGATAGGATTTTTGATCAACACAGGCACATCAACACCACGCAATGCATCAGCAACTTCCTGCACACTGAAAGGGTTAACGGTTGTTCTTGCACCAACCCAAAGCATATCTACACCAAAGCTCAACGCATCCTCTACGTGTTTCGCTGTAGCAACTTCTACTGTTATAGGTAAACCTGTAATTTTTTTAGCTTGTACTAACCAAGGCAGACCTTTTACACCGATCCCTTCAAACAATCCTGGTTTAGTGCGTGGTTTCCAGATACCGGCACGTAAAATATCGATCTTACCGGTCTTTGCTAAACGTGTAGCTGTTTCAATCACTTGTTCTTCAGTTTCAGCACTACAAGGGCCACTGATTATCAATGGACGCTTGTTCCATTTTTCTTGTATTAGGTCTTTCATCGGTTTTGTTTCTGTTTGCATTGTAAAATTAGTTTTATATTAGCAATCTTTCATTTATTTAATGTATTGATTTTTATATACTTATAATAAAAATACAATATTTTGTTTCTATTTTTCTCTGTCCAATACCTTCTTGATCTTATTGGCATTTTCCATTAGTTCCGCAAGGTACTCATAATTCTCCTTTTCTAAGCAAGATTTGAATTTTCTTAGCTGTGCGATATGTTCGTTTAAAACATCTAATACATTCTCTCTATTCTGCATAAATATCGGTGCCCACATAGCCGGATTGCTCCTTGCCAAACGAACCGTACTTTCAAAACCACCGCCTGCTAATTCAAAAATGGCATCTTCTTCTTTTTCTTTCTCCAATACTGTATTCGCTAACGCGAAAGAAGTAATGTGAGAAATATGACTTACATATGCTGCATGAATATCATGATTGGCTGCATCCATGTAAATGATGTGCATGCCTAATTTTTTGTAAATAGTTTCTACCAATTCTTCCGCAGCTTTATCACTTTTTTCTTTTTCACAAATAACACAGGCTCTCCCTTTAAATGCATTTTCTTTTACCGCTGCTTCCGGACCGCTGAATTCTGTACCCCACATCGGATGTGTTGCAACAAAACGTTTACGCATCGGATGATTTGCCAAAGCTTTACACAAAGCATTTTTTGTTGAACCTGCATCTACTACAATCTGTTTATCGGTGATCATGTTCATGATCTTTTCCATCATTGGAATAGTTGCATCAACAGGTATGGCTACATAAATAAAATCACTTTGCTTAACCGCATCTTCCAACGACATCGCTTCATCGATCAATCCTAAAGCCAAAGCTTTTTGTTCGCTCTCCTTCGTTCTGCTTACACCAATTACTTTAGTAGCAAAGCCGTGCTCTTTCATTGCTAATGCAAATGAACCGCTGATCAAACCAACACCTACTATAGTTACTGTCATAATTAATTTATTATTTTGATGGAACGCAGATTTTTATGATTATTATGATTTTATCATGATTGCATCTTGACGATCATGATGATCAGCGTTCGATCCTTTTATTCTTGCAATTGCGTCTTCAAACCTTTCGATACTTCCGCACAAACTAACACGAATATATTTATCGCCTGCATTTCCGAATATGCCACCGGGTGTGATAAATACATTTGCATTGTACAATACTTCATCAGCCAATTCATATCCGTCTTTATACTTCGCAGGTATCTTTGCCCACATGAACATCCCTACCTGGTCTTTTGAATAAGTGCAGTTCAACAGATCTAACAGCTCATATACTTTTTCTCTTCTTGAATTGTATACTTTGTTCACACTATCGTGCCAGTCTTTTCCTAAGCTCAACGCCTTTGCTGAAGCCAGTTGTAACGGTAAAAACATTCCGCTATCCATATTACTTTTAAAGCGTAATACTTCATCAATCCTATCTTTAGCGCCTACTAACATACCTATTCTCCAGCCGGCCATATTATGTGATTTGCTTAAAGAATTCAATTCGATCACAATATCTTTTGCACCTTCAACGCTTAACAAACTCAATGGTTCTTCATTCAAAATAAAACTGTATGGATTATCATGAACGATCAAAATATTATGTCTTTTACCGAAGGCAACGATCCTTTCGAATAATTTTCTGTTGCCGTTTTGTCCGGTTGGCATTTGCGGATAATTCACAAACATCAATTTTACTTTGCTTAGATCTTTTCTTTCTAATTCAGCAAAATTCGGTTCGTAATGATTTTCTTCTTTCAGGTCATAATCAACACAAGTACCATTGGCTATTTTAACCGCGCTTCTGTAGGTTGGATAGCCGGGATTTGGTACCAATGCTTCATCACCTTCATTCAAATACGTCATACAGATATGCATGATACCTTCTTTACTACCGATCAATGGTAAAATTTCTGTATCAACATTCAGCTCAACATTGTACCATTTTTTATACCAGTCGCTAATTGCTTTGCGCAAGATCGGCGAGCCTTTGTAATTCTGATACGCATGTACATTCGGCTTTACGCTTTCTTCACTTAACACTTTGATCACATCGGGATGCGGCGGCAGATCAGGACTACCGATACCCAGATTGATTACCTGTTTGCCGGCTTTATTCATTTCATCTATCTCTCTTAATTTAGTAGAGAAATAATATTCGCCGATGCCTTCTAATCTTTTTGCTGTTTTCATTTATGTTTTTATTACACGAATTTTATTCACTAATTACACTAATTATTTTGGAGCGTTACCATTTTTATACACTCCATATACTTTCAGATCTTCTGTTAAAGCTTTCATGCTTTTGACTACTTTATTAAATTGTTTCAGGTCATCAAACTCAACATCTGCATGAAAAGAATATTTCCAATCACTACCCGGTATTGGGAAAGATTGCAGCTTGCTTAAGTTCACTCCTTCATCCGCAATTTTTGTCAAAACCTTTGCCAGACTACCTTTTGAATGATCTGTATGAAAATTAATCGAGGCTTTATTAGCATTTTCAATTTCATTTGCTACTTCTTCTCTCTGCAAGATTAAAAACCTTGTATAATTATGCTTGAGTGTTTGAATACCAGGAGCAATAATATCAAGATCATACAATTCAGCAGCTAACTTACTCGCTATCGCAGCAATATGTTTGCTTTTGTGTTGTTGAATATGTTTTGCACTCAACGCTGTATCTTCCGATTCTATTAATTTCCAATTGTATTTATCCAAAAAACCAAAGCATTGCTGAATGGCCATTGGATGAGAATGTACTTCTTTGATATCTTCTAAACTAACACCTTTGTTTACCAATAGATTTTGTTTGATCTGCAGGTAAACTTCTCCAACGATCTTCAGGTTGCTCTTTTGCAACAGATTGTAATTAGGCAAAATGCTTCCGGCAATTGAATTTTCTATTGCCATTACACCTCCATCGCTTTCTTTTTTGTTAGCAGCAATTTTAACCACTTCACGAAAAGTTGAGCAACAAATAACTTCTACCTCTTTTCCAAAGAACTGTCTTGATGCTTCCTGATGAAAACTGCCCTCAAAACCCTGTATAGAAACCTTCACCTTCGAAGAGGCCGGTGTAGGATTGATTGATTTATTTATTTTATTCATTTAGTTCGCTTGACCGTTAGGACTTTAGGTAAACAAAGAATCCCAGCTATTTAGCCGGGATTCTTTTATGTTAATTAGTTATTTCTATTTTTCATTCTTAACAAAAGACTCCCGTACTATTTCTAAAATAGTAGCTAAAATAAAATCGAGTATTTGTTGTTAGTGCCATAATGAGTTGCAAAAATAAGTAAGGTAAATGTAATTGCAAAATAAATAAAACTAAAACGCCCCTAGGAATAGGGGCGACTTTAACGATTGCTTGCCATATGAAAATCTTTAAACCGGATACTTCCAACAAACAATCTTTTTCCGGTCACTAATTATTTCTTAGTAGTGTCAGCCATCATTTTAGTGGTGTCTTTTACCATTTTAGATGAATCCATCTTAGTGGTGTCAGTTGCCATTTTAGTTGTATCAACAATTTTAGTTGAATCAACTTTAGTTGAATCAGTTGTTGCAGTTGCAGTTGTTGAACCACCGCCACAAGCAGTTAGAGCCGTAGCTACTACGATTACGAAAAGTACTTTTTTCATGCGTTAAGTTTTTAATTGTTAAGAGAGAGATTTATATATATAATATACTTAATACTACAAATTTAAAAAGGTAACCCAGCATTTGAAAGAATTTTCAGTGCAGGATTACCTTTTTTTTAAATTTCGACCTGATTATTATCAAATAATCGCAGTTTTAATTATTTTTTAGTTGTATCAGCTACAACTTTAGTAGAATCTTTCTTAGTAGAATCAACAACAATTTTAGTTGTGTCAGTAGCTAATTTAGAAGAATCAACGATTTTAGTTGAATCAACTTTAGTTGAATCAGTTGTTGCAGTTGCAGTTGATGCACCACCACCACAAGCTGTTAGAGCAGCAGCAGTAACGAAAACGAAAAGTACTTTTTTCATGTTTTTGGTTTTGAGTGTTAAAATTATATATAGCCCCTTAATACTAAGAACTAAAAAAGGTAACCCGGCATTTTGAAAATATTTTCAAATGCCCGATTACCTTTTTTTATAAAGCTTTACCTGGTCTACTATTTTTTAGTAGTATCAGCTACAGCAGTAGTTGAATCTTTCTTAGTTGAATCTACTGTTACTTTAGAAGCAGTCGAGTCAACTGTTACAATTTTAGTAGAATCTACTACTACTTTAGTTGAATCAGTTGTTGTTGAAGTTGAAGTTGATCCACCACAAGCTGTAAGTGCAGCAGCAGTAACGATAACGAAAAGTACTTTTTTCATGTTTTTGGTTTTAGAAAGTGTAAATTATATATATAATACACTTAATGTCAATTGTTAAAAAAAGTAACCCTGTTTTTTTAATTATTATTTTTCGTTAGTTTGGGTTACTATTATATATCAAACAGTATTAATTAAAGAAGAGTGAGTACAACAGAACAAGAAAAGCAATTACTGGTAGGGCTTGCAGGGAATGATAAAAAAGCTATAGAAGCAATTTATCGGGAAAATTACACTGTTATTCAGGGTTTTGTACTAAATAACAATGGCTCAGTAGATGATGCAAGGGATATTTTTCAGGAAGCTATGATCGTTTTATACGAAAAGGCACTTTCGGGAACTTTTGAATTGCATTGTCAGATCAAAACATACATGTATTCTGTCTGCAGAAGATTATGGCTCAAAAGACTGCAACATGATCAAAAATTCACTACAAAAGTGGAGAATCTGCTGGAAACAGTTCATGTAGAAGAAGAATTAGAGGATCATGAAAAAAAGAATACCGATTTTTTGATAATGGAATCAGCCATGAATAAGATCGGGGAACCTTGTAAAAGCTTACTAGACGCCTACTACCTGCAAAAGAAAAGTATGCAGGACATAGCGACTGAGTTTGGTTATACTAACGCAGATAATGCAAAAACACAAAAATATAAATGCCTGGTAAGGCTTAAAAAAATATTCTTCGTATCTTATAAAAACGCTTAACAACAAAAAAAATGGAAGACTTATTAATATTAGAAAATCTTGAACGGTACGTAAGCGGAGAAATGTCGCAGCAGGAAAAGATCGCCTTTGAAGATTTGCGTAGAAACGATCCTCATGTTGATCAATTGGCTGTTGAACATTCTTACTTTTTACATGAACTGGATAGATATAGCGCTTTAAAAAACTACAGGCACTCTTTACATGAAGTAGAAAATAAACTGGCGGATGAAGGACTGATCACGCAACCACAAATAAAAGGTGCAGAAAAAGTTGTTTATTTATGGAAACGCTACAGGCGCTACATTGCTGTTGCAGCTTGTATTGCAGCATTGATATCTTTTGTTAGCACAGGCATCGTTGTAAATTATGCAAAAACATCCGGCAACGAAAATTACGAATTGTTGGTAAACAAGATCAACCAGACAAATAACGAGATCTCGAAATTAAAAAGATCAACACAATTAAATAATGCACCTGCAAGAAAAGAACCTACTATCGATTACAGAGGTACCGGTTTTTTAATTGATGGAAAAGGTTACCTGGTTACAAATGCACACGTTGTTGAGACAATGAAGAGCGTATATGTACAGGATGATAAAGGAAACTACTATTCAGCAGCTACGATCTATTTAGATAAAAACTCTGATCTCGCAGTCCTTAAAATAAAAGACTCTGCGTTTAAAGCCTGTACCTCTTTACCCTACACGATTAAGAAAACAACTTCTGATCTGGGTGAACAAATATTCATTTTAGGCTTTCCTAAAAACGAAGTTGTTTATGGCGAAGGTTATTTAAGCGCTAATAGTGGTAATGATGGCGACTCTTCTGCATATCAGTTATCAATACCTGCTAATCCGGGTAATAGTGGCGGGCCGGTTATTAATAGCAATGGTGAGATCATCGGTATTATTACAGGTAAAGACACAAAAGCTGACGGTGTTGTGTATGCGATCAAATCAAAGAACATTTTTAATTTGATAGATGAAGCTAAGCAGGCCGATAGTACCAATAGCCTAAAGATAAAAATGCCTAACGGATACGGCCTAAGAGGAATGAACAGGGTTCAACAAGTGAAGAAAATGGAAGACTACGTATTTATGGTTGTAGGTAACTAAGCTAATGCTGAAAACATACCAATAAAAAAGAGGTGAAAAATTAATTTCACCTCTTTTTATTTTATTATAATTGTTTGCCCAATCCTAATAATTTTTATTTTTCCATTGATTCAATTACTTCTGCAGTAACACCTGTAAAAGAGAATCCTCCGTCATGGAAAAGGTTTTGCATTGTTACCATTTTAGTCATATCGCTAAACATAGTAACGCAATAATTAGCACAATCTTCAGCGCTTGCATTACCAAGCGGACTCATTTTTTCTGCATAGTTGATAAAGCCATCAAAGCCCTTAACACCGGATCCTGCTTTAGTACGTGTTGGAGATTGAGAGATCGTATTTACACGAACTTTTTTTCTTGTACCATAATAGTAACCAAAATTACGTGCAATACTTTCTAACATAGATTTTGCATCAGCCATATCATTGTAGTCAGGGAACACGCGTTGCGCAGCAATATAAGTAAGCGCTACAACAGAACCCCATTCGTTAATAGCATCCAGTTTCAAAGCGGTCTGCAATACCCTGTGCAAGCTGATCGCTGATATATCTAAACCTTTATGTGTAAAGTCATAATTATTTTCAGGATAAGATATCCCTTTACGAACATTGATGCTCATTCCGATAGAATGAAGTATAAAATCAACGCCCCCACCAAAATGTTCCATTGATTTTGTCAATAGGTTCAATACATCTTCATCACTGCTAACATCACAAGGTATCACCGGAGCATTTACAGCCTCAGCAAGCTTATTAATTTCACCAAGGCGCATTGCAATGGGTGCATTGGTTAATATTATCTGAGCGCCTTCTGCATGACAACGCAAAGCTGTTTTCCAGGCAATGGAGTTTTCATCCAGTGCGCCGAATATGATCCCTTTCTTACCTTTCAATAAATTGTATGACATTGGTTAAATCGTTTTGAGCGGCAAAAATAGCATTCTAATTCTTTAAAGAAAAACTCTTTTTGATATTGATAATGATAAATATATATGAAAATGAAGTTTTTATAGCTGTAACATTTCTATTTTTGGCTAAATCCCTCTATCTTTGCCGTCCGAAAATGTCGAGGTAGCTCAGCTGGTTAGAGCATCGGATTCATAACCCGAAGGTCGGCAGTTCAAGTCTGCTTCTCGATACACAAAAAAGGCAACAGATATAATCTGTTGCCTTTTTTATTTTAATCAGGGAATAGCTGTACACGTAGTTGGTGTTGATGCTGTAAAGCTTCCTGTACCTATTGGCGTTACTATCATTACAACTACATCTCCAGGACTTACATTTACTGTAAATGAAGATGCTGTTGTTGATGCTGTATTGACTGCACCTGCATTTATTGTATAACTTATTGAATAGTTAGTTGCTCCTGTTACTGGTGACCATGTAAATTGGTAAGAACTACTAGTAGTTATTCCACAACTAACAATTATAGAGGCTGAAGTAACTGTGATTGTACCAGTGGCTGTTGCTGCACCAGCGCCAGTAGTAGTTACTGTATAAGTAAATACACCCGATGCTGTTGGTGTACCAGAAATTGTAAAAACACCGCCTGCAAAAGAACCCGTTATACCCGAAGGTGCACCTGTTAAAACAGCCCCGGTTGCTGAACCTCCTATTGCATATACTATAGGAGTAATTGCCGTACTATTACTTACCGTTTGTGATGCACTTCCTGAAGTTAATACTATTGTTGGTAGAGGATTTACTGTGATTGTACCAGTGGCTGTTACTGCACCAGCGCCAGTAGTAGTTACTGTATAAGTAAATACACCCGATGCTGTTGGTGTACCAGAAATTGTAAAAACACCGCCTGCAAAAGAACCCGTTATACCCGAAGGTGCACCTGTTAAAACAGCCCCGGTTGCTGAACCTCCTATTGCATATACTATAGGAGTAATTGCCGTACTATTACTTACCGTTTGTGATGCACTTCCTGAAGTTAATACTATTGTTGATAGAGGATTTACTGCTATTGTACCTTTTGCAGTTGCTGTACAGGAACCTCCAGTAGTTGTAACGGTATAAGTGTATGGGCTACCTGCCGAACTTGTTGGTGTACCTGATATAGTTAATACACTACCTACAAGAGTTCCCGTAACTCCTGCAGGCATTCCAATTACAGACTCGCCAGTAGCTCCTCCTCCAAGTGTATAAGTAATTGGAGTAATTGCACTATTAATAGCAACCGTTTGCGATGTTGTAGCAGTAGCTGAACTTAAGGTAATATTTGAACAATTAGTTACTGTAATTGAACCTGTAATAGTCGTATTACTGCATCTATTTCCTGTAGTTGTAACAGTGTATGTAAAAGGACTTCCTACTGAAGTAGAAGGTGTTCCTGATATAGTAAATACCCCTCCTGAAAAAGTTCCTGTAACACCTGGCGGCAATGTGCCTAACACACTAACGCTGAGCGTATCAATTGCAGTAGTATCGCCTGTTATACTACCAGTTACTACATAACTAATAGGTGTAATGGGTGTATTTACAGCTACTGTATCAGTTGTTGTACCTGCTGCTGAACTTAAAGCAATCTGAATACAGGATGAAGCAGGTACAGGAACAGATTGCCTTGTACAAGAAAATATAATTGTTGCTATAGCTCCAATGAGTATAGCAAATAAAGTAATAGATTTTTTCATATAGCGTAGTTTAGTTCAGGGTTTAGCAGTATCTCTATTACAATATATGCTTTTTTATAACAAGGTTGGTAATAATATGTTTTAAGTGTTTATAAAGAGTTGGATATTCAATATTGAACTTATCCTCTTTTCAGATATGTACTAAACTTATAAATGGCTATCAAATCAGTCACAAACTGGTTAGATTGACATATTACCCGATACCAAGGTCAAATTCTTTCTAGTAAAGGACTTGAGCTTTTTTAGTTTATAGTGTATTGGGTTATAGCAACGAACGCAATGTCATCTTCAAGAGACGTTGTTGAAGAAGCATAAAAGATAATTAGTTCAAAATTGCGAACATAAAACTCCTGTAGTGTCCTGTTGAGATATATTAAATTTATAGTAGTCACCAGAATTTTCTATAAGAGCATTAACATATGGATCGGATTTTAGTACAACCACTAAAATTTTATTTACTCCATTTTCATAATTGCTAACAGTTGATAATGCACAATTATTACCCTTACTTCCGATCTTTTTTTTGTTGTAAATAAAACTGTAATTAATAATAGTTCGACCACCTCTTCCTTCGCCCTCATATTTAGCAAACGAAATTGTTGCACATAATACGATATGATTTTTATTCAGCTTTTCAATACTGGTTTTATTAATCCAAATATTATGGCCTAAATAACAAATACAAATACCCAAAATACTATAAAGCAATATCTGTACTATCCATTTATAATTTCTCATTTAAATAATTTTCAATAATCTGATTCTTTAAAATGCAAATTTAAACCCAAAACGAAGGCGCTAGGATATGAAAGAGGGTCTATAAATTCAAATAATTTCCCTTTTTCGATACGATCAAAAATTGTAAATAGCTAATCAAATCAGCCACAAATTGGTCAGATATTGACATATTATCCGATACTAAACCCCAATGCTTTTAATAAGGGTCTGAGCTTTTAGTTTTAGACTTATTCAGAGCAAGTAAGTAATATGCTTATTAGCTAAAACTAAGTATCAAATGCGTTAAATCTTCAATAAGGAAGTTCGAATTTGGGAGATTTGACCCAAAAATTTGTATTTCTTTTTTTATTGTGTCGACTCCCTTGTAGTTATCCACATTTTTTTAACATTTACTCAATTGTAGTATAAATTCTATTTTTTACGAATACATTTGCTTTTTTAAAAATAAAAATTGCAAAAAACAAGATGAAAAAAATATTAACGGTTGTAATAGCCGCAATTATTACTCAGTCTTTAACAGCGCAAGTCACGAGAATTAAAGTATCTCATGATACTACTAATGAAACACAATATAACACCGTACCTGTAACACAAGTGCCTGTAAAACAAGATGATACGCATTCTTGTTCAAAATTCAAAATACAAATAACGAATGATGACCGTTGTCTGCTTGGGTCAAAAACACGTTGGATCCTTGGTTATGTAACTACTGGAAATGGTACCCGGTATTGGGATTATTGGGGTACAGAGATTGATAAAAACAAGGTGGTATCTTATGCTAAATTACCAAAATACAACAGATCATTGCTTAGTGGTAACAAAAAACCCTCGGCAAGTACTTATGATGTTGCAAAAAACAACTAAAAATATTTCTTTACTATTTTATTCAACGAATTATAAAAATGCTCCTTTCCAAAAAGGGGCATTTTTATTTGTATTAAAAAATTACACTAGAGTCAGGCTATAAATATGAATTCTTCATTGCGTACAGGGAAATTTTTAGAATATGTTACATTGGGATGGAATGCTATTGGTGTTATAATACTTATAATTGCAGCTCAGGGCATTCATTCTATTGCTCTAATAGGTTTTGGGTTTGATACCTTACTTGAAATAGGCGCATCGATCATTGTTATCTGGGAACTTAACGGAACAGGTGATAAAAGACAAACACTTGGTTTAAAATTATTAAGCATTGCTTTTTTTGCCTTAGGCATTTATATTTTTATTCAGAGCATATTAAATCTACTATATCATACTCTTCCCGGAAAATCTTTACTTGGAACAATATGGCTTCTCCTAACCATTGTTGTGATGATAATATTAGCTTTAAAAAAGTTTCAAATTGGCAAATTGTTAAACAATCCTGTTTTACTTACAGAAGGCAGGGTAACATTAGTTGATGCAGCTTTGGCAGGCATAGTGTTACTCAGTATGTTATTTACCTCATTATTAGGATGGTGGTGGCTTGACAGTATAGGCGGCCTTATTTTAATGGGTTATTGCTTTTGGGAATCGATACATATTTTCCGCGACCTGAACACCAAGAGTAACAAAAAGTAAAATACTTACACCATAAATTTCATCAGCGCTTTTTTGTATGCCTCGCGACCTACCGCCATTTTATCTTTTGTAAACTTTACAACAATATTATTTGCAGTAGGATATTCTGCCTTGTAATACCTTTCGATAGGTTTTTTATTTAGATCTGCTGTGCGCTCAGATATACTCCCTATGCTTCCTGTAAAGATCATATCATCATCTATTATAACAGTGTATTGTATAACGTAATAGTTCATAGTTTTCAATTAATTATTTAATATATAAAATTAGTTAGGCGAAGAAAGGGATGTGAAAACATCCCTCGTTTAATTCTAACTAGATTTTACTTATAGTTTTATAAAACAAAAAAAATGCCAAAGAAAAATAGTGTGGAAGAAATAGGACATATCTATTGCTTTTTCTATGTGTATTATTAATGTATTAATAGTGCAGCCAAAACATGGTTTAATACAACTCCTCACTTACTTTCGCAGCAAATTCAAAACCTATTTTCATGAAAAAGTATTTACTATTTATTATTCTTTTTATTTCTTCTATTATATCTGTCAATTTTTGTTACGCACAAGGTGTAGCAGTTAATACAGATGGCAGTACTGCTGATCCATCAGCAATGCTGGACGTTAAATCAAGTAATCAAGGAATATTAATACCTCGTGTAGCTTCTACTGCAAGTATTACATCTCCTGTTACAGGATTATTGATCTTTCAAACAACTGCACCTGTGGGGTTCTATTATTACGATGGAGCTACCTGGGATTATCTGCAAAACAGTGCGAATGCCAATGTTACATTGCAAGGAAATAGTTTTAATGCTGCAAACAACTTATTGAAGTTAGATGCTTCGGGTAAAGTACCTCTAGCCAATTTAGGAACTTCAGGTACCCCTTCTGCTGGCACCTACCTCAATGGTAATGATGCATGGGTACCAGTTCCTGCAGGACTGACAAATGGAACATCAGCGGGACAAATTTATATAACAGGAGGCTCTCCTTTTGCACCCCAAGCTCCACAAACTGTAACAGGAGATGTATCTTTAACTTCTACTGCTGTAACCAGCTACAATAATGTTGTACCTGCCAATAAAGGTGGCGCTGGAGCTATTAATGGGATATTATCTGCCAACGGCTCAGGAACGGTAAGTGCAGCAAGTACTACAGGAAGTGGTAGTATAGTTTTAGCTACCTCACCAACCCTGGTAACACCTAATTTAGGTACAATAGCTTCAGGAAATGGCGCGGCGTTAACAGGATTGCAAAATATTGCAAACAATTCAACTGCGGGTAATTCCATCGTAACTGCTTTAGGCTCTGCAACCTTTGGTACCACAGGGAGTGGTAACATTGTACTGGCTAGCTCACCAACTTTGGTAGCGCCTTCTTTAGGCACACCAAGCGCATTGGTGGGTACTAATATCAGTGGTACAGCAGCTAATCTTACTGCGGGCAATGTGACTACTGATGCAAATTTAACTGGGGATGTTACAAGCGTTGGTAATACTACTAGTATCAATACTACAGCAGCCGCTGGTAATCACATAGTAACAGCAATTAATGCAGGCACAGGTATAATTGCCGCATCCCGTTTAGGAACAGGAGCTACTCCTACCAATTTTTTAAGAGGCGATGGAACTTTTGCTACACCTGCGGGCGCGGGCAGCGGCATTACTTATGGTGGCACGCTCACTAACGGCAATACAATTTCTGTGACCACTCCTACTTTTTATCTGGTTACAGATGGAGCTTCCATAACCCTTCCCGCGGCTACCACCGCCGGGCAGATGTTGTACCTGGTAAACACAAATATCAGTACAACCAACGTTGGTTTTACAGTAAACAGACAAGGTGGGAACACAATTTACAACGCGCAGCTATCCACCCCTGTCGTAACCCACAGTCCAGCCTCAGGAAGTTCGTATGTACTCTATGATTCGGCTACCCTTATCTCTGATGGTGCGGGTAATTGGTATATACTTGTAAATAATTAACAATAACATTCTTAACGGCACAAGTATGGCTCAATAATAATTATTAATTATTGGAAAAATTATGAAAAAAATAATTTCACTCTTTATAGCAATTAACTGCACGGCACAACTTTTTGCGCAAGGCACATTCAACGTGTCGTCTGGCACATTTATTAACCCAGGCAATGGCACTGATATTGTTTTCAACAATGTAAACTTTGTTAACGATGGTACACTTTTACAGGCGCCAGGTGCTACTTTTAAATTTGCAGGATCCGGAACAGAATCTATTTCAGGATCTGGTGCAGATACGATCGATCATTTATTATTAGCAAAAAGTGCAGGCATAGATCTCGCATTGCAATCAAATATCGTTGTTACCAGTGAAGTGAATTTTACTTCTGGATTATTGGATGTAGGAAATAATAATGTTGATCTTGGAACAACTGCTATTCTTAATAATGAATCTGAAACCAGCAGGGCACACAGTACAGGAACTACAGGATACATACAAAGCACCGGAACATTGAATGCACCATCATCTGTAAACCTTGGTAATCTTGGAGCTATCATTACTTCACCTGCTAATTTAGGTGCTACTGTTATCAAAAGAACTTTTATTACTTATGCCCCGCTTAGCAATAGCAATATCTTCCGTGATTATATTATTACACCTACTACTGATGCAGGTTTAAATGCAACATTTCGGTTTACCTATTTTGATGCTGAACTAAATGGAGATAATGAGAATGTACTTGATTTAGTGCAAAGTCCGGATAACGGAACAACCTGGAACGACGTAGGGTTTACGACAAGAGATGCCGTAAACAATTATGTAGAGAAAACAGGCATTGATTCTTTTTCAACCTGGACATTAACACCACCTTTTACTATTTTAGCTACTACGATGGGGCCTTTGAATGCTTATAAAGAGAACAACAGCATTGACGTTAACTGGCAAATATATTCAGAAGATAATGTAAAAGCCTATGAAATCCAAAGAAGTACCGATGGTAAAAACTTTGTTACAATAGGTGAGCTTCCTGCAAATAATTCGGGTGACTATACTTATCCTGATAATAGTCCTGCATCGGGGAATAATTTTTATCGCTTACTTATTGTTGATGAAGATGGATCAACAAAATATAGTAACATAGATATGGTAAATGAAAACAGTTCATTGGCAACTATCAGCTTCTACCCTAATCCTGTTGTTGATCGCGAAGTAACATTACAATTAGCCAACGTTGCCAAAGGCAATTACCAATTAGTAGTGTTTGACAATACAGGTAAACAATTATATGCTTCGGTTATAAATTATGCAGGAGGCTCTTCTGTACAAACTATTTATTTACCGGAAAATATTAGCAGTGGTGTTTACAAAGTGCAATTAAAAAATGAAGGAACAATATTCAATCAATCATTGTTAGTAAAATAAATTGTCTCATTTATAGGTCGGCAATTCAAGTTTGCCTCATATTAAAAAAAGGCACCGGATCAACTCTGGTGCCTTTTTTTATTAATCATTATCAAATTACACCATTCAATAAAGAGAAAAGCAACAGATGAATCTGTTGCCTTTACATTCTACCAAACTAACAAAACTTATTTAATCATATTATTTATCACCCATGCTGTATACCTGTTTAGAAGTTGCCCGTATAAAATCAAGCGACCTTCTTCCCGCTCCTTCGATTACAAGAAAAACACAAGTGAGTATTTGTGCATAGTCGGAACGTATCTCATGCAACACTGCCCATATACCCACTTTAGGTGGTGCAGGCGGCAATGGTAAAGGGCTTGTTCCCAGGTATAGATCGATCTTTGTACTTAGTACAGCAACGATCATCTGAATAACAAAATAGAAAGCTGTGATCCGCGTAAACAACCCAAAAATTAAAAGTAATCCTCCGATGATCTCGCCTACTGCTACAAAATGTGCTGTAGTTTCGGGAAAAGGGAAACCTAATTTAGTAAATCTTCCTACTCCCTGATTGGTGTATACAAATTTTAAAATACCTTCCCAAAAAAACACGGTCCCGGCCATTAGGCGAATGATCAAAATAGTTGACTGACCTGTTACCGGTGGATTAAGAAACCAATTAATAATTTTTTTCATTGTTTTTATTTTAGATAAATAATACCACAAACTTCAGCTCTAAGTAATAATGTAAAAAGCTTTTTACATTATCTATCGCTTTTTCTTGATTAAGTAATCGTTTATCAAGGATATGCATTACATGATGTAATAAAATTTAAATAAGCGACAGCAATCGTAATTTTGAAGAATGTTGAAAGGAAGAACATTTATATATCATTTTGCTTTTTGGGCAGTACTCTACCTGCTGTGGATCGTTATTTTTCGTAGCTACTCCTTTTCGCTTACCAAGACAATGACGATCGAGTTTTGCTATTTAATTTTCATCACTATTGATTATTATGTTATCAGTGATTTTATAATTCCGCATTTTTTATTTAGAAAAAAATATGGTCTTCTTATTGTCACCACTATACTAACCATTGGAATTTCGGCATGGCTAAGGGCTTTGGTCGCAGAACAAATGACTATTCATTTCTTTCACAGTACCATCCTACCCGATTTTAACTCGCTGTATTTAAATTCAGTAACTAATATTTCTCTTTGGGTACTAGCTGTTATTATTGGCAAGATGATCATCGAAAGCAATCAAACACAGCAACAAGTAGCGCTGTTAGAAAAAGAAAGAATAAAAAATGAGTTGGATTATTTAAAAGCGCAGATCAACCCCCATGCACTTTTCAATTCGTTAAATACTATTTATGGCCATATTGATAAGAATAATCAAATGGCAAGAAATACACTCTTACAGTTTTCAGAATTATTACGGTATCAATTATATGATTGTGGGGCGGAGAAAGTAAATCTGGAAAAGGAAATAGCATACATACAAAATTATATCGTCTTTCAACAATTAAGGAAAGACGAGCAATTAAAAGTATTGGTAGATATTAAGATTATTGAGTCAGATTTAAAGATAGCACCCCTGCTGTTAGTGGTACTTATTGAAAACGCTTTTAAATTTGTCAGTACGTTTTCTGAGAAAGAAAATAGAATAAGCATACAGATATATACAAAAGATAATTTTTTATATAGTTCATTCATCAATACGAAAGAATTACAGGAACAACCTGCTGAAAAGGATTCTGGAGGAATAGGCATTACCAACCTAAAGCGCAGGCTTGAATTATTATATAATAACAAGTATCAGTTCACAACGAATGATAGCGGTAACCTTTACGAAACAAGTTTAATTATCAATTTAGTATGAAATTAAAATGTATCATTATAGATGATGAGCCTATTGCAAGAAAAGTGCTGCAGGAATTTATTGAAGAGATTGATTACCTGGAATTAATAGGTGAAGCTGAAAACCCGCTAAAGGCGATGGCTTTAATAAATCAAAATACTATTGATATCATCTTTCTGGATATTAATATGCCAAAGATCAATGGGATCGATTTTATAAAAAGTTCGAAAATAAATGCACATATCATTATGACGACAGCTTATACTGAACATGCAGTAGAAGCATACGGTTTAGATGTGTTGGATTATTTAGTAAAACCGATCGCTTTTGATCGTTTTTTAAAAGCATGCAATAAAGCAAAAGACACTACAACGCTACAACCGGATCCCGCAAAGCTCCATGACCATTTTTTTATAAAGTGCGATAACCAAATTGAAAAGATATTTTTCAATGACCTGCTATATGCAGAAGCGATGTTGAATTATGTGATGCTTTATACCAATTCAAAAAAAATGATGGTCTATATTACCATCAAAAGCTTAGAAGAGCAATTACCCTCAGCTATATTTATTAAAGTACATAAATCCTTTATTGTAAACATAACAAAGGTAGATAGCATTGAAGGCAATATATTAAATATAGGAAACGAAAAGATCGCCATCAGCCAGAATTTGCGCGAAAAAGTAATTGCCGATATCATTAAGGATAAGATGATCAAACGCTGATCTAAATAAAGAACTTCGTTGTAGGGATCATAATGGGGCGCATATTGATCAGTTTATCTAAATGCTCAGTTTCTCTGTGATCTTTAAAAGACCTTATTATTTTTTCACCATTTACCTCAACCAGTTTCACTTCTACTCCATCGATCCATTTACCACTTTCATAACTCCAGGTTAGCGTTAACATAGTTTTTGAATCAAGCAATTTAATTACTTCTTTCTCACTTTTTATTTCGCCTTTTTTGAAACCGCCTTCCATATTTATATGCAAAAAATAATGCGTAATCTTATTCTCTTTTGATTTCCATATCCCTGAAATAAAATAATCTGTTTTAACTGGCATGCTATAAATTATTTTTAATTATTTAAATTGATTAAATATATTACTTTTTCTTTTGGTTCCAGGCGGGTTTTGCTTTTAATACTTTAGCATATATCTTACAATCGGGTGTATGAGCGCCGGGTAAATAACCGGTACTCATTAAAAACTCGTTCACAATTTCTCCCCCTGTAAATTTGAAGGTTTTTTTAAAAAGCTTCATCCATTCTTCTTTTGTTTTGGGATGGTTGGCATCCAGCCATTTTTTGAATGATCCATATTCTTTTTGTAAATGCAGAATAACTTTTGCATTTTCTATTGCTGCATTTACTTTTAAACGGTTCCTGATAATACCTGCATCATTCAATAATCTTTCCCGGTCTTTTTCTTTGTATGCAGCAACTTTGGCTATATCAAAATTGTGGTATGCTTTCCTGAAGGTTTGTTGTTTTTGTAAGATGATATTCCAGCTTAATCCGGCCTGGTTAATTTCTAATATCAAACGGCAAAAAAGCTCATTGTCGTCAAGGATTGGAAAACCATAATGTTTATCGTGGTATTCTTTATGAATATTTTTATCAGCTTTTTCAAAACTGCTCACGTAAGTACAATAGCTCATGCCTGAAATATTTATTTCAAACAAAAATACTAAAGATGAAACGGGAAACTACTATTGCTGCGATAAAATATGGCCGGAGGAGATATTAATTTTTATCTAATTTCAAATTACTTACAATCTGGCCAGCACGCAAAACCTGCACCATATAAAGGCCCGACGGGTAATTACTGATATCTACCTGTTTTGCATCATCTGTTGCCGATGCAGAAGTTATTGGTCTGCCAACCATATCTATCAATGTTATCTGATCATTTGGTTCAAGTCCGCGTATAACCACAACATCTTTTGCGGGGTTTGGATATAATGATATGTGAGCAGTAGGAACATCTGTTGTTTCGAGCTTAACGATATTGCTATATTTAAAGCTGCCATCGTCATCTATAATTTTTAATCTGTAGTAACCAACACCTTTTGGTGCATCATATAAAGCACTGTATGTATCTCCAAATGAACTACCGCTTGCAGCTACTGTATCTACAGGTTTAAAATGGCTACCATCGTTATCAGGAGAATATTGCAATTGAAATTCTTTGAAATTTAACTCTTCTGACGTTTGCCATGTCAATATAGATGTGTATCCACTCATCACACCGGCAAAGGAAATTAACTGAACAGGTAACAAAGTAGTAATATTACAACGTGCGCCATCACTTTGTGCAGGGCTTTTTACCGTAGTTGTAATAAAAGTTGCAAAAGGTGAAGTGGTGGTTGCTGTAGAATTGATCTGGTATATTTTACCCGTAGTATTGCTCTGTATAAATATATTACCTGAAGCATCAAAGTACATAGCGCCATAACTATCGCCTGGAGCAAGACCGGCAACATTACCAACATTTGTTTCTGCACCGGTAATAGGGTTGATCCTGATTAACTGGTGTGTTGCGCCACCATTTGTTACCGTATATAAATTGCTATCAATAGAATTGAAAGAATAATCTGAAATATTCATTGGAATAACCGGTAACGCACCTAAATAAGTAAGATAAGTAGGTGAAGAAGGATTTACATCTACTTCCTGTATGGCACTGCCACCGGTGTTATACAAGTATAATATCCCGTTATAGCTAATATCACCACTATTGTAAGATGCGGGTGGCAATCCTGTGATAGGATAAGTAGCAAAAGTAATTGAACTACTTGGCCCTCTGAAAACAAATACAGAAGAATCTGAAGCTGAACCCCATAAATTACCATCGATAGGATTAAAGCCCATAGCATCTAAAAGTTTCCCCGGAAGGTTTTCATTATCAACGATCTCACTAACGCCTGAAGCGATATCGATCTGAACAAGGTATTGTTTTGTGGGAGTTCCTGAATTTTCAACAAGGTAACCGAAACCATCGCAGCCTATAGATTGTGCTTTTGAAGACAAGCCGAAGAATAAAAAAACACACGGAAGTAGTATAAGCCCTTTGTGGAGCTTGCGCAGTAAATCCAGCAAATTTGTACGTAGCGTTACAAGAGTAACACCTAATACAAAGCTAATTGTACAGAGCACGTGTAAATTTTTATAGGTTTCGAAATGACTCATGTTTTGTTATTTAGGATTAATTAATCAAATCACAAAAACATAGACTATTATACTTCTATAACGGTGGGATAAACGCAATTATTGCGTAGATTTTTTTTTATTTATAAGATATTACGTAAGTAGAACTATTACTACTGCAATACACTTTAAAATAAGGATATATATATCAATAATTATCGGTGATTTAACATAGAAAACTACAAAATCAGACAATTATTCAAAGGTTAAAACACCATTTTTTACGGTGTTTTAACCAAATAGCAAAAATACTATTAGCCGTAATGGTTAGTTGAAGGAAAACGTGGAGAATATTTTTTTAGTATAGAAATCTTGCAGAAAATTATATTTGTTTTTTCGGGCTTTTTTGCTTATATAATGTAAAGTCCGATAAGTGCATTGTGTGATTGGTACAGTAAATAAAAAACTCTGTAGCTAAAAGCATTCCTGCTATTGGCGCTACTACGTACACCCAAAAGTCTGTCCAGATATGTGCCGGTAAAGCGCTGGCGAATGTTCTTGCCGGATTCATTCCAAAGCCGCTAACAGGTCCCGCAATAATTACATATATGCAAACGAAACAACCTGCAAAGATCCTGGTATATTTTTTTAGTTTGGCAGTAGCAGACGTAAACAGGATCATCGTTATCATACAAAAAGCTATTAAAAATTCTGTTGATCCAGCCACTGCGGTACTTATTCCTTTACCCGGAACCGTTACTGCTGAATTTACAGGAGGGTCGACCAACATTCCTCCCATTAATAACTGCATTATATACACTGTTACCGTACCGCCAATGAATTGAAAAATGATATAAAAGAATGCATCCGTTTTAGTGATCGCACCCAATCGTAAAAAACTTAAAGTAACGGCAGGGTTTATTTGTGCACCGGAAGGACTTGTCCAGGGAGAATAAAAAATTATCAATGCGGTGATACCCATAGCAACCCCCATGATCAACAGGCGAACAAATGCGCCAGGAATGATTGTGATAATGCAAGATGTTTTTGCATTCAGTATTGCGCTAAAAAAACACGCAGAGATCATAAAAATAGATAGGCCGAACGCTTCCATTGCATATAATTTCCATCGTAGTTCTTTGTGTGAAGACATGTATCAATCTTTCTTGTGCAGCAATTTACAATACGATTATCATTTATATTTAAAATAAAAAGTCCCAACTTTTGGGTTGGGACTTTCAAAGATATTTGGCTGCTTATTTAGCCAGATCTGTATACAATTGTAAGTAGTCTGTTAAATCGCTATCAGGATTGAATGGTAATGTTTTTTTGCCTTTCACCTTACTGAATTCTTCTACTAATTTTTTATCAACTTTTTCAGCGCCAAAGGTTACAGCATCTGCAAATGCGGCACCGCCTCTGAACATACCTATGTTATTGTTATCTTTAAAGAACTCCAATTCTTTTTTGGTAACATTATCATTGATGGCAGCCAGCTTTAAAAAATCAGGACCAAGCTTTTCCTTAAAAGTTGTTTGTCCGATCGTATAAATAACTTTACAATGATTAAAAACCGGTTCTTTTTTATAGGCCGCTTTAATGAACATTGGTATTAAACCTGTCATCCAGCCACTACAATGAATAATGTCCGGAGGCCAACCGAATTTTTTCACCGTTTCTAATGCGCCTTTGCAAAATAGTACTGTTCTTAAGCCATTATCATCGTGCCATTTTTCTTTTTCATCATGAAAAATTGATTTTCTCTTGAAAAAGTCTTCATTATCTAAAAAGTAAACCTGTAATCTTGCATTAGGAAGAGAAGCCACTTTAATGATCAAGGGGTAATCATCGCCGCCAACCGTAACATTTATCCCCGATAACCTAACGACCTCGTGTAAACGATGCCTTCTTTCGTTTATCACGCCAAAACGCGGCATGATGCACCTAACTTCCATACCAGTATCATTTGCCTTCACAGCCAGCTTATTAATGATCTCTGCAAACTCTGTCAACTCCAAATAAGGTGACATTTCATTCGCGATAAATAAGATTCTTTTTTTTGTTGACATTTGTACTTGGTTATTATTTATGTTTGGTACTTTTAAAGGAGTGCAAAAATACGTGTTTTTTCGGGAAAATCAGCATACAACTGCATTTGCATCATATTATATAAAAAATGATACTATTTAAAAAGACTGCGGAACTAATTGAATACCTTACAATTCAGCGCAAAAAAGGATTAAAAACGGGTTTTGTCCCAACAATGGGTGCTTTACATAATGGGCATATTTCGCTAATAGATGACTCTAAAAAGCAAAATGACCTGACTATTTGCAGCATTTTCGTTAATCCCACTCAATTTAACGACCCTGCCGATTTTAAGAAATACCCAAAAACCATCGAAAATGATGTATACTTATTAGAAAAAGAAGGCTGTGATATTATATTTCTTCCTCCGGTCGAAGAGATATACCCCCCAGGAACTTCTACTATTCACTATGAGCTTGGTGTTTTAGAAACTGTTTTGGAAGGAAAATTCCGGCCGGGGCATTTTCAAGGGGTTTGCCAGGTGGTACATCGCTTACTGGATATTGTTAAGCCCGATAAATTGTATTTAGGACAAAAGGACTACCAGCAATGCATGGTGATAAGGAAATTAATAGCGCTGACCAACACGCCTACCCAACCGATCATTTGTGCTACACAGCGCGAAGCAAGCGGACTTGCCATGAGCAGTAGAAATATGAGACTAAGCGATAATGAAAGAAAAACCGCTACTGCCATTTATGAGACATTACAGGCTATACAAAAAGATATACAACCCGGTAATTTGCAAAAGCTCAAGGAAAAAGCAGCGCTAACGCTAACTGCAAAAGGTTTCACAGTAGATTATGTTGAGATTGCTGATGCGACAACACTTGAATTGATCGATAACTGGAACGGCTCAACGCCATTAGTTACTTTAGCAGCAGCCTTTTTAAATAATGTGCGGTTGATCGATAACATCATATTATAAAATCCAAAAAAACAAGAATTCAAATTCCAAATATCGAGTTTTATTTTTTGGGATTTATTCTTTGGAATTTGTTTTCATCATTTATGATATGAAAACTGTAATTTGTACCGGCTAATTATATGAAAAAACAACTTTCTTCAATAGTTCAATACATCTTTTTTTTCGGCGGAGGAATAGCGCTTGTGTGGTGGCAGTTTCATTCAATGACGCCTGCTCAATTGCAACAATTCCTTTTTGCTCTATCTACTGCACATTACTGGATATTAGTTCCTGTTACGCTCGTGGCTTTGGCAGGTTATATAAGCCGCTCACTTCGCTGGCAATTATTGATAGAACATTTAGGCTACAAAACATCTTTGTCTACTGTATTTGGTTCTTTAATGATCGGCTACCTTATTAATTCTTTTGTACCACGTTTAGGAGAAATTGTAAAATGTACATTGCTGGGGAAGTATGAAAAAATTGCTCCTCAAAAATTAATAGGAACGATCGTTGCCGAAAGAATTTTTGATGTGCTCTGCTATATCACTTTTATTATCATCACTGTTTTTATACAATATAAACTGGTGGGAGGTTTTGTAGAAAGATCGCTTCATGAAATGTTCAGTAATCAAACAGGATTACCGGTTTGGGCAAAAGCGATGGTATGTGGCTTGTGTATTACTGCAATTGTATTTATATGCAGACTGCTTTTTAAACACTATGCACACAGTGGACTTGTTGTAAAATTAAAAAACTTTTTTAACGGTTTATCAGAAGGCATTGCTACGATAAAGAATCTTGAAAGAAAAAAGGCTTTTTTGTTACACACCGCATTTATATGGACTACATACGTCCTGGAAATATACATCGCCTTCTTTTCTATTAAAGAAGTATCTCATTTAGGCATCGGTGCAGCCTGCTCTGTACTAACATTAGCAACGCTCGCAATGATCATTACACCGGGAGGTATCGGCACTTTTCCTACTGCCATATTTTTAATATTGCAATTATATAAAATTGAAGGAAGTATTGGAGAAGCTTTTGGCTGGTTAATGTGGGGCGCTACTACATTTATCATTTTGACATTGGGGACGATAAGCTTGGCGGTGTTGTTCAATAAAAATAACGTAAAAGAAAATCAGGTAAAAGTTAGAATATAGTCGTAGTTTTAATAGGTGCTGCCTAAATAAAAACGATGTTATATGAGAAAAATAATTTTTATAGTCATTTTTCTGCCTCTGTTGTTTGCTTGCAGAAAAAACAATACACATCCAAAAAGTAATGACAATCCTAGTGATTCGAATTTATTTCCTATAATTTGTCCAAATCCGTTAGCCCCTGCGATAGATTACAACAGCTTCGCTGATTCTGTTACATTCGATCTTGATGGAGTACATTCCGTTTTTCAAAGTGATATTACTAGTCGAATATTACCAATCCCAAATGCGGGCTATTCAGAGTTTCAGGTAGGTCAAACACTCTTTTATTCAGATTCTGATTATATAGCACTAAGCTTTTTTTCACCCTGTTATGACGATCTAGAGGTAGGAACTTATGGTAATTTACCTGCAGACAGTTCAAGTCATGCATTTTTTACATTTCATCCAAAAAATGATTCTCAAGACTTTGAAAGTGTACAAAACCAAGCTACCGCATTTCCTTTTACAATTACTATTACATCAGTGACCGATTCTGCAGTAACAGGAACTTTTCAGGGTCCTATTTTTCTAGAAGGACAACCAAGTTCTCCTGTAAAACAAGTTACTAATGGTAAATTTTATGTTCGTAAGTAATAAGGGTTATTTAGCTGCTGCTACCCCAGGGTTAAATCCACTCTTAGAAATACTGCTTAGCTCTTTCCCTATCCCCGCCATTGAAGTAAAATTGAGCGGAAACTCAAGCAACACATGGCAAAAGCTCAGGAAGAACAACCATTCCAAACCTCTTGCATAATCAACCGCGTAGATCGCGAGCGATACTACCCATAATATGATCACTACCACAAAACGGGCTTTAGGAACTTTGTGCCAGCGGATAATTTCAGTTTTACTAAACCAGTTAAGGTAATGATAGGTATACGCAAATGCAATAAAACGCATTAGTAAAATGCCGAGCTTAGAATTAAATAAAATATCAGACATATCTGCTGCTTTGGGCACTTCGTATCCATTGGCATTGGTTGTTGTAGGAAAGCTTACATGAAAGAATTTTTGTAGTATCTCCTGATTCAGACTGGCGAAGCCATTTCCGCCACCGATATAAGCATCTCTTCCGTAATTGGTAACGTGTACAAAACTTTCATCTCTAAATAAATAAAACAACAGCAACGGACATAATATAAATACAACAAAAGAAAGCAATCCTGATTGGCTCCTGCTTTTTAATGCACCGTATAAAATAAAAATACCTGTGAATACATACACGTGCACGAGCGTTGGTAACAAGGCTGCTAAAAAGAAGGTTAGATTATCTTCGCTGTTAGGTAAAAATATAGCGTTAGCAATAATTAAAATAAGCAATAAGCCAACAACTTTAATGATGCGATTCTGTATGAACGCCATTAATATTGCGCCAAAAAAAGCGACGAACATTATTTTATTATAAAAATCATTTCTAAAAATTGCCGGCACTTCGTCCAGATCATATTCTTTTATAAGATGCTCCACAAAACCTGTTTGATAAGCTAAAGATTGTAATGTTATCAATACCCCAATGATCAATAATACCAAAAAATCATATTTGCCTGTGGCGAAATATTTTCTATCGTGGAGCCAGCTTATTTCTGTGAGGTAGTGTAAAGGCCCCATTACGGCGTAGGCAAATAAAAAAACCTCAAAAGGCATAATGAAGGCTGCAATACAGCTTACCAACATCAATCCTATATTCAGTACATTAATACGGTTGTCTTTTGTCATCTCTTACAATATCATTTATTGCGAGTGCAAGTTATACCTTATAATCGTTTTGAAAAAAAGCAAAAAAAGTCCTTATTTTTTTATTAAAATAAATAAATTTATCCGGCGTTTTTATAATGGAGTGTTAATACGCCTTAACTATAAATTAATATTGGTATACTTGTAATTGATGCAATTTGCAGCCATTACAGATTTATAATAAAACCGATGCAAAAACGCAAGACCATTGCCAGAGATATAAGCTGGCTTTCCTTTAACAGCAGGGTATTACAAGAAGCCGCTGATGACACAGTCCCATTAATTGAACGGATCAAATTCTTAGGCATTTTTTCTAATAATCTTGATGAGTTTTTTCGTGTGCGGGTTGCCACATTGAAACGCATGATAGAAGTTGGTGGCAAGATCAATATGCACCTTGAAGCTTCGCCGGGAAAAATATTGACAGAGATACAGGGCAAACTAATTCAACAACAAAAAGAGTTTGATATTATCTGGACAGAAATATTAAAGGAATTAAAAAAGCAAAAAATATTTCTGATCAATGATGTCCAGTTAAATAAAACGCAACAAAAATTTGTTACCGATTATTTTGACGAAGAAGTACGCGGTAATATTGTTCCGTTGATGATAGAAAGTATCCAGGCCTTTCCTAACCTAAGCGATAAATCAATTTATTTAGCCTGTACTTTATCAAGAAAAGATAAATCCATTGCCGATAAGTTTGCATTGGTATCTGTGCCTGCAAGGCGTTTACCGAGATTTATAATTTTACCCTCGGCACAAAATGAAAAAAATATTATTCTACTGGAAGATATCATCCGATTTTGTTTACCACAGATATTTTCTTTCTTTGGTTATGATGAATTCTCTGCGCATATCATCAAAGTAACACGTGATGCCGAAATTGATATTGATAGCGATGTATCCACTTCCCTTATCCAAAAAATTGAAAAAGGAATTACAAACCGTAAAAAGGGAAAGCCTGTTCGTTTGGTGTATGACAGAGAAATAGATGGAGCGCTACTAACTTACCTCGTTAAAAGATTGGGCCTTTCACAAAAAGACAATTTAATACCTGGAGGCAGGATACATAATTTTAAAGATTTCATGGGCTTTCCGGAGTCTGTTTTTGAAAAGAAAAGTTCACGTAAAAAACCATTCGTGCATCCTGCATTAAAAAATGTAACCAGCGTTACGGATGTTATTTTGAAGAAAGATGTATTGTTGAACCAGCCCTATCATTCTTTTGATAGCGTGATCGACCTGGTACGTGAGGCTGCGATTGATCCGGATGTTGTGAGTATCAAGATCACTTGTTACAGACTGGCCAACCGTTCAAAAATTGTAAATGCCTTAACCAATGCGGTTCGCAATGGCAAACAGGTTACAGCCGTTCTAGAATTAAGGGCAAGGTTCGATGAAGAAGCAAATATCGAATGGAAAAAAGAATTTGAAGAAGCAGGCGTACAAGTATTACTGGGCGTACCTGATATGAAAGTGCATTCCAAATTATGCCTGATAAAAAAGAAGATCAAGAACCGCATTGTACATTATGGCTTTGTAAGCACCGGAAATATTAATGAAAAAACAGCTAAGCTTTACAGCGACCATACCCTATTGACTGCAAACAAGAATATCATGGACGATGTACATCGCATCTTCCACTTTTTAGAACAGCCTAAAACAAGAATGCATGTTTTAGATGAATGCAAAACTTTGTTAGTGAGTCCTGTTAGTATGCGCAGTACTATCAATACATTGATCACAAAAGAAATTAAGCATGCTAAAGAAGGTAAAGCCGCTTCTATCATTATAAAACTTAATTCTATCAGTGATGAATTATTGATCGATAAATTATATGAAGCTGCAAAAGCAGGTGTAGAAATTAAAATGGTGATTCGCGGTATTAGTTGCATGCTGACCGAAAACAAAAAATTCAAAGCGCCGGTACAAGCCATTAGTATTATTGATGAGTACCTCGAACATGCAAGGGTGATGATCTTCCATAATAATGGTAAAGAAAGAATATATATATCATCGGCAGATTGGATGGTACGTAACCTTGATCACCGCATAGAAGCCGCCTGCCCGATCTATGTGAAAGAAATTCAACAAGAGCTAAAAGATATTCTGCAGATACAGTTATCAGATAATGTAAAAGCAAGGATATTGGATAACAACCTTACTAATCAATACATAAATCCGCGTAACAAGAAAAAAGTCCGCTCACAGGTAGAGATATACAATTACCTGTTTCGCAAATTATCCACATAAGAGGATATTTAAAACAAGCAAGCTGGCTACTGACAGTTATTTTTGCCCAAATTAAGTTGTATTGAGATTAGCCGCAATAGATATAGGCAGTAACGCTGCGAGATTGTTGATCACTGAAGTTTCGAAAGATAGTAAGGGTGTAGTACAATTTAATAAATTAAACCTGCTGCGTGTTCCACTCCGTTTGGGATTTGACGTATTTGAATCGGGTACTATCTCTAAAGAAAGAATTGGCATGTTTATCCAGACCATGAAAGCGTATAAGCACCTGATGAATGCTTATGGTGTTTCTCATATAAAAGCATGCGCTACCAGCGCCATGAGGGATGCAAAAAATTCCGCAGACATTATCCGCAAAATAAGATTGGAAACAGATATACAAATTGAAGTGATCAGTGGTGATCTTGAAGCTAGTCTTGTTTATGAGAACCATATTGCCGAAGCACTTGATAAGAATAATAGTTACTTATATATAGATGTTGGTGGCGGAAGTACCGAGCTTTCTTTTTTCAGTAATGGCATTCTATCCTTTAAAAAATCGTTCAATATAGGAACTATCCGTTTGTTAAAGAACCTGGTGCAGGAAAAAGAATGGGATGAAATGAAGGATACGATCCGTGCGCTTACAAAAGGACCTAAAAAAGTAGTAGCGATCGGTAGTGGCGGAAATATCAATAAAGTGTTTTCATTGAGTAAAAAGAAAGATGGCAAACCTCTGCCACTTGAATTACTGAGAGATTACTACAAAGAATTAAGTAGTGTTACATTGGAACAAAGAATTAATTCCTATAATTTAAGAGAAGACCGTGCAGATGTAATCTTGCCTGCATTACAGATCTATATCAATACGATGCGCTGGTCGAATGCTGATGAAATTTATGTGCCTAAGATCGGTTTGGCAGATGGTTTAATAAGGCACTTATGGTCAGAAGTTAAGAATACTGCCAAATTTTAAAATCACTTTACAGAAGGTCGGATAAAAAAAGGAGCCATAGTGGAAACTACGGCTCGGTAAATCTTTATAATAATCCCTAACTAACTCTAACACTGAGTCGGGAAATAAAAACAAACAGCGTGCCTTAATTATTTATAGTAAAATATGGGGAATTGGGGAATTTCTGGGGGCTTAAATTCCCCAATAACGGGGTTTTAATTCCCCAATCTGGAGCTTTTTATCGATTTTTAGCTCATTTATGGCCAAATATAACTTTGGGAACTAAAAAGCCTTACTAAATCAAGGAATGGGAATTAGGTTCTGCAACCCTTTCTCGAGACTTAATACCTTCGAGGATTTCAATATTTTTATAATTTAAGTAGCCGATAAGGCGATCTCACTTATTAAAAATTCCCTTACCTCTGGGGAAGAGCCTCTCATTTTTGTTTGGAAATACATTATTAGAATTAGCTACTTGTAAACTAATTTAAGCAGCAAAATCGTTATTACAGTAGTCTTATTAATAATACACTTGTATGTTTTACATAGATTATTTACCTAAATAATAATATTATGAATCACATATTTTTAGGCATGAATAATTCATTTGGATTATTCATATTGTTTAGTATCGTCATTTTAACTTCTTTGGGTATTTGCTTCATAATTGGGTACTTAGCTTGGTCATCGGTTCTCTGTTCAATAGAATCCATAGAAAATAAACTATCCAAAACGTTCACACACACTCGGTACTAATCTTTATAATAATTTAATCTATTGAACTGTTTTTACAGTTCTTTTGTGGGATTAAAATGCGCTTTTATTTTTTAGTTTACTCAACCTATGAAACCCTTCTATACTGTAGGATCTCTTTTTGCAAGCTAAAGTTGACAATTAATCAGTACTGAGGCGGTAATTGTCAACTTTCGTTACCTATTTTACCCCAAAACAAGAATAAATAACATCGATTTACCCTACAGATAAGGGTTTAGAAGAAAGGTGGAAATGTAAAAAGCCCTCTTATGAAGGGCTTTTAGCGGAGAGTTAGGGATTCGAACCCCAGGACCTGTTACAGTCAACAGTTTTCAAGACTGCCGCAATCGACCGCTCTGCCAACTCTCCGGCGCGAAAATACGTGTCGGACAGTTTAAAAAAAAATTCTTATTGATCTTTTATTTTATTATGCTGATTTTTCTTGCGACAGCAAGATGAAAATGTAGTATCTATTGCAGATGAAACTCCATCCCCTTCAATAATTCAGGGTCGGGATGAACAAGGATATAATATTTATCTACCATCAGAAGATTATCAGGTTCCATATCTAACAGGTCATTGGTTGGATCAACAACAGCCGTTTTTCCAGGATCTTGTTTATATGCTTCATTTACAGAATCAATATACCTGGGTATCCGGTCTCTTACATCATCGCCACGACAGATCACCGACTCTTTTGAATAAAATATAAGCTGCCACTGTGTTGGCACGTCATCTGCAAATACATATTTGATGTGTTGCTTGTTTAACCAGGTGATGCAAGACATCAATTGTTTTTCTGATGTAGCATTAAACACAAAATCTTTAAAAGTAATCAGACAAACTGCACCTAAGACTATAAATGGAATGGCGACTTTCTTTATTAGTTGGTGGTTATTTATTTTATTTAATAAGATAGTGAGCGCGATTAAAGTAAAGCCCGTCAGCGGTAACAAATAACGCGGCGCATGGTCCATCAAAAAAATACAATAGCCTAAAGTGAAAGCCACGGATGTTGCTGCACAGATGAATAAAAAGTTACCCATAAAATCGGTGAACACATATTTAACAGCAAGCACTAAAATGGTAAGGATCAGAATAATAAAGAAAACAGCATATATTTTCACGATAACAGGTGAAGCGTATACATCCGTGAGGTAATAATAAGCATTCAAATGATCGAACAATAAAGAAGGAAGGTCAAATAAACCCGGCACATGAATATCAAATACTTTCGGGCTCCAGTAATTGGCTGCATGGCGCTGTAACAAAGTAAATATCAATATGCAGGAAAGATTGCCGACCGTAAATGCTTTAAAAGAATCAAGTTTATGCCCTTCGTGGTACCAGCAGTAAAATAAAAAAGGCAATAAACCCGGTAACCATAACGGCTGGCTATAAGCGATAACCCCTAACAAAACACCGGTGAGACTGTAACCCCAAAAAGATTTTTTATAATCACTTAGCAAATACCATAACAATATGGCGCTTAAAGGAAATGCTGTAAGATAACCTCCCCTGGCTTTCATTGACCAAACTGCCCACGCGGGCAAAAAGATAAATAACAGGGTCATTAACCATGCTGCAAATTTATTATTGGGAAGCAGTATCTCTTTACAGGTTTTATAAAAGAAGATAATGCCGATCGTCCAAAGTGATAGCATAGCCAGCTTAACACTGTGATCATTCAACCCATTAAAAAAAGAAAATAATGCGATCATTGCTGATTCGACCAATGTGAAACCGTATGATTGTCCGTAGAAAAAAACAGCCACATGGCCCTCCATTAAATGTTTTGCCATTAAACCTACCACGCACTCATCCTCATCCATGATCAGGTGCGGACTTAAAAGCTGTGGCAATCGCGTTACAAAACAAAGAATGATAATGATCAGATATGGAGCAGCAGCAAGAAAAGATTTTCTAAATTTCATCGATTAATTAAGACAATTAGTTCACGTTCACTCCAAAAATAGGAAAAACTACTGATTTATACTTTCATCAATCTTTCGGCCGCCAGTTTTAAGGTATCGGCAGTTTTAGAAAAACAAAAACGCAGCACTTTATTTTCTTTGCCATCTTTATAAAAAGCCGAGGTTGGAATCGTTGCTACACCATACCATTTGATCAAACGAATAGCGAAATCCATTTCTGTTTCTTCACTAATATCTTCGAAACTATAGAGTTGAAAATAACTTCCGTAAGATGGCAAAGGTTTAAATTTTGTTGGCTGCATGAGGGTTTTAAAAAGATCTCTTTTTTGTTGAACAAGATTGCCGAGCTGCAAATAATTTTCTTTTTGCCGGATAAATTCTGCCAGTGCATGTTGCACAGGCGTGTTACAACTAAAGGCATTGAACTGGTGGATCTTTCTAAATGCTTTCATCAATTCGGGTGGTGCAACACAGTACCCCATTTTCCAGCCTGTACAATCGTATACTTTCCCGAACGAAAAACAAACAAAGCTTCTTTCATACAGATCAGGATAACGTAGAATACTTTCATGTTTTTTTCCATCAAATATCAAATGCTCGTATACTTCATCACTTAAAATAAAAATATTAGTATCTTTTACGATAGCACGTAATTGCTCCATATCATTTTTACTCAACACCGCTCCTGTTGGATTATGTGGTGTATTCAACATGATCATCTTTGTTTTGGTTGTTATTTTTTGTTTCACCAAATTCCAATCGATCGCATAATCAGGATAATGAAGCGGGATCAAAACCGGTACGGCTCCATTGACTTCGATCGTTGGTATATAACTATCGTAAGCAGGTTCAAAAACTATCACTTCATCGCCGGGTTGCAATACTGTTGTTAATGCTGTGTAGATCGCATATGTACCGCCGGGAGTTATAGTTATTTCTGTTTCGGAATCAATAATTGTTGAATAGAGATATTGTATTTTTTCGGCTATGCGTTCACGTAATACGGGCAAGCCACTCATAGGTGCGTATTGATTATATCCGCTTTTCATTGCTTTGTTTACCAGTTCTATTAACGCAGCATTCATCGGATAATCAGGAAATCCCTGTCCAAGATTGATCGCCTTGTACTCTGTTGCCAGCAAGCTCATTGTTGTAAAGATCGTAGTGCCGGCATTGGGTAATTTGTCATGAATTTTCATTGATCAATTAAGACAGTTAGTTACGTCCATTCCAAAAATAGGGAAATCTAGAATAATCTATGACTTGCTTAATCTTTTATCAAAGTTGTATTTATTATTCTGCCATTACTTTCGACAATATTTATAAAATAAGTACCAGTTAATAAACTATGTATATCAGTAGTTGATATGGCAGAATATAACCTTTCTGTTTTTACTAAACTCCCTACTGAATTATAAATTGCTACCGTTGCTTTATCAGTATCGGGTAAAGTAATTACAATATTATCGGCTGCAGGATTAGGTGAAATGATGACGTAATCGTCATTAGTAACAGTTATCATTACAATATTGCTATATGTAAAGCTGCCATCGTTATTAACCATTTTTATTCGATAATAATTATTCCCTAAAACAGGATCATCATGTAAATAGCTGTAATAATTATTACTTAGATTTTGTGCATGTGTTACATCCAGGGTGTAGGAATAATTTATGCCATCAGTGCTATATTGTAACTCGTATTTGCTTACATCTTGTTCATCTGCAGTTTGCCATTGTAATGAAACAGCATTATTATTTTGTAACCTACCTGTAAAATTCAATAGCTTTAAAGGCAGTGTAACTGGTAGATTTGGATTCTGAACAATGATACGATTGTTTAAATTATCAACGATAAACAGTTGCATATTACTAAAAAAAACAGTTATTGGATATTTAAGTGCGGTGGCACTGGTGCCTGCATCGTGACTACTAAAATCAGATTGTCCTAAAACGTAATCAGCAGAATCACCATTAGCTTTTTGGGCTGCATTTTCAAAAATAAGTACTCTACTATTAGTCTGATCTGCAACATAAATAGTACCGTTATTATCTCCATATACACCGCTTACTACAGCTGAGAAGGTAGATTGATTTGTTGTTCCTAAATTATTACTAGTAAAATCAGGCTGACCTAATATACCATCTGCACTACCACCGTTAGTTTTTTGTCCAGCATTATTGAAACGTAAAATCCGGCCATTGTATTGATCTGCTACCCATAATGAACCTGCGGCATCAACATATATTTGCATGGGGGTTTGAAACGTTGTAGCAGTAGTACCAATACCATTACTTGTAAAATCAATTTGCCCTAATACAGCGTCGGCCTTTGCGTTAAATGCGGGTTTGGCACTAATATTATCATACCTTAAAACCCGGTTATTACCGGCATCGCTTAACCATAAAGTATCATCATGTATAAAAATACTTCTTGGGTTTGTTAAACTGGAATCTGATGTGCCGTTCTTAGCTGAAGTAAATTTATTTTGACCTATTACCATATTTGCAGCCTCTCCTGATACAAAAGTGGTAGCATTTGGAAATCGTAATACTCTTGAATTTGACTGATCTACAACCCACAAATTTCCCGAAAGATCCAAAGACAATCCTGTAGGATAACTGAGTTGCCTTGCTGAAGTACCAGAACTGTAGCCTGTTAAATTTTCTTGTCCTAAAACTGCTTCAGCATCCATATTATTTATCGCAGCTGCTACAGAGGAAAATCGTAAAACCCGGTTATTACCATAATCTGCTATAAAAACTTTACCGGTAATGGAATCAACAATTATCATTTGCGGTCCCGCAAGTGAAGCCCCATTCGAAGGATGAGTATTACCCCTGTTTATCGAACCGGAAATAAAATCACGCTGGCCAATAACTCCATAAGCGGCTTGGCCATTTGTCCATTTTTGGGCTTTTACTGAAATTGTAATTATTATAATATGTATAAATAATAGAAATATATGCTTCATAAAACGTATTTGTAGTAAAACTTATTAATTTTATAAGTATTAGACAAATAAGCTGCCAGCATTATTGAGCTATAAATAGGCGGATTTGAGGAAAATAATGAAGTAAATAGTGTATAAAATTATACAATTAGGTTATTTTATGGTAATAATATAACTATTTAGCACAATTGTATAATAATGAGAATATAATAAATCTTAGGTTTCGCTTATCTTTTCAATTACGGCTACAAGATCAGCTAATTCAACGGTCATCGGCATCAATCCCAACTGTACCACGGCTTTTTTCCCTCTTATTTCTTTTACGATCGCTACCTGCCTGTTCTTTTTCATTTTCACTTTAGCGCCCACAACGATCTCTCCTCCTACTTCTCTAAATTTTTCATCCAGTTTCTTTTGTTGTTTGTTCACAACAAGTTTTTCTTTTTGGTTGAATAATAACGCGTGGATCATTTGCACTACTTTGCCTTTATCTTCTGCCTTGCGCCATTCGATCACCATTGATTTTAAACGGCGTTCCATATCTTTTAAATAAGACAATTTATCTTCCGATATTTTATTCTGATGGCGTAGCCTTTCTATCTCTTGTAAATGTTTTTCCTTGTTGAGCACCTGCTGCATTTCTTTTTTCAATCGCTCATTTTCTTTGATGAGCTTTTGCAGTTCGATCTTATCCTTATTAATTATTTGCAGATCCTGCTCGGTACGGTTCAGTAATTTATCCAGACTAAAATGATCGTCGTCTACTAATTTTCTTGCTTTCTCTATCAGTCGTTTTTCCAGTCCAATTCTTTCTGCAATAGAAAAAGTATAAGAGCTTCCCGGCTTTCCGATGATAAGTTTATATAAAGGCAATAAATTATTTTCATCAAACTGCATGGCACCGTTGATAATGCCCGGCACTTTGTTGGCCATTACTTTTAAATTAAGGTAATGCGTTGTTACAATACCGAAAGCATGTTTGTGCGCTAGCTCTTCCATAATAACTTCTGCAAAAGCGCCGCCTAAATTAGGATCGCTACCGCTACCCAGTTCATCAATGAAGAACAATGTTTTACCATTGGCGTTCTCCATAAAGTATTTCATGTTTTTCAGGTGAGAAGAATAAGTACTTAATTCAAATTCTAAACTTTGCGTATCACCGATATGGATCATGATCTGTTTAAAGATACCCATCTCGCTATTCGGATGAACGGGCACTAATAAGCCACTCTGTAACATCAATTGCAACAGGCCAACTGTTTTAAGTGTAACTGTTTTACCACCGGCATTTGGTCCGCTGATAACAAGTATCCTGTTCTTATCGTCCAAGGTGATATCAACTGGGATCGTAGGCTTGCTATTATTTTGATTGTACAACAATAATAAAGGATGATAAGCCTGTATCAAATTCACATGTGCTTTATCGTATAGCTGCGGATAGTTACCACCCATATCAACCGCCAGCTTTGCCTTCGCTATCACAAAATCAAATTCGCCGGCGATATCATGGTAAGTTTTTAATAGTGATGCGTATACGCTAAGCTTTTGTGTTAATACACGCAAGATGCGATACACTTCTTTCCGCTCATCATTTTCTAAAGAAAAAATATCATTGTTTAATCCTGTTGTTTCTTCAGGTTCAATAAAAGTAGTTTTTCTGCTATCGCTTTCGCCATGCAAAATTCCTTTTATCGTGCGCTTTTGTTCAGCAAAGACAGCCAATACCCTTCTGCCATTCATAAAGCTTTCTTCAATATCCGCTAAATGCCCCAGCTTATTTAATTTACTTACAATCCGATCAAAGACCCTGCGCAATTCATTTCTCTTTCTGTACAAGTTCATCCTAATATCACTCAACTCAACACTTGCGCTGTCTTTTACATTGCCTGTTTCATCCAGTATCTCATCTATCAGTTCTATAATTACTTTTTCGTAATAAGTATGTTCTATAACTTTTACTAACGCAGGATAAGCGACTCTTTTATCATTATCGAACCAACGAAAAATATCGCCGGTATTATGCGCGAGCTTTCTGATATGCAGAAATTGCTCGCCCGTTAAAACAGCTCCCGGAATAGCTATCAGTTTTAGGTCCTTATGCAAATTCAATATAAAATCATTCGGAAAATACTGAGCATTTTGCATTAGCAATTTAAACTCATGGCTCTGCTGCAGCTCAGTTTCTATATATTCTTTTTTTGTATGTACACGTAGGTTGGTAGCTTTCTCTTTGGCAAATTCGGTACGGCAATACACTGCCAGTAAAGCTTTCACTTTTTCGTATTCTAATTGCACCAATGTTGATTCGGGAAAAAACTTTATCACAGTTCCTGGTAATTTTTACTTTTTATTTGCCGACAAAGGTACTGGGAAATTACGATGGAAAATATCGAAATTCCCAATGGCATCTGCTTATTTGACAGCTAATTGATTGGCAATATTTTTGCATATTGGATGCAAACAAGCGCGCCGGATCGCGTAACTTTATTTAATAATAACTACTATCATGGATAACAATAATAATACGTCTATAGCAACTTTAGGCAATGGTTGTTTTTGGTGCACCGAAGCGATCTTTCAAAATTTAGAAGGTGTTATAAAAGTAGTAAGTGGCTATAGTGGCGGACAAGTAGAAAATCCTACTTATAAACAGGTATGTACCGGTACTACCGGCCATGCAGAATGTCTGGAAATTACTTACGACACATCTAAAATAAGTTTTGAAGAATTATTAGAAGTATTTTGGAAAACACATGACCCCACAACATTGAACCGCCAGGGGAATGATATCGGTACACAATACCGCAGTGTGATATTTTATCAGAATCCCGAACAAAAAGAAATAGCCCAGAAATATATTCACCAGTTAACTAAAAACAAAACCTTTAGCAGTCCGATCGTCACTACGCTGGAACCTTTTGTAAAATTTTATCCTGCAGAAGACTATCACCAAAATTATTTTAATGAGAATAGCGAACAATCTTACTGCCATTATGTAGTATGGCCGAAGGTAGAAAAGTTTGAAAAAATGTTTAGCGGAAAATTAAAAAAGAAAGCTTCTTAAATTCCAAAGCTGTTAAAGTTTGGTTAGCGATACTTATTCCTGCATCCATCATTATCCCATTTTGCGTATTTGAAATAAAACAATGATCAGATCACTACTTTTATCAGCAGCCATTTTATTGAGCCTTTCATTGCAGGCTGGTTCTATCCAATCAAAAAATACCGCGACGACTGATTCAGCTTATCCACATACTTTGGTCGCCACATTTGGCACGGGTTGTTTTTGGTGCACGGAAGCAATTTTTGAAGAATTGGAAGGCGTGGTAAAAGTTACTGCGGGATACAGCGGAGGGCATGTAGCCAACCCTACTTACAAAGAAGTATGTACAGGAACAACAGGACACGCGGAATGTTTAAATATTGAATATGATCCAACAAAGATCAGTTTTGATGAATTGCTGGAAGTATTCTGGCAAACACATGATCCCACATCATTGAATAAGCAAGGGAATGATACGGGTACGCAATACCGAAGTGTTATTTTTTATCATAACAACCAACAAAAAAAGACCGTAGAAAAATATATCAAAGAATTAAATAAAAGCGGCGCCTGGAAAAAACCTATTGTAACTTCTTTAGAACCATTTGTAATATTCTATCCTGCAGAAGCATATCACCAGGAGTATTATTTAAAGAATGGTCAACAATCTTATTGTCATTTCGTAATAAGGCCGGAAGTCGAAAAATTCGAAAAAGTATTTAGTAGTAAACTGAAGAAGAATGCAAAAAAATAAATGCTAACTAAAAAGGATGTTATGAATTTTGTCAGATCAAACAAAGGATTTTTTTTATTGTTGGCTATTATTTACGGCACTGCATGCAATAAGCAAAAAACGGTAACAGCGGTACTTCCAACCAGTGATAATATAACAATGCTAAACGTAGCATATGGCACAGACCCTCAGCAAATAATGGATATTTATCTTCCTGCGGGAAGAACCGCAGATACAACCAAAGTAGTACTGCTGATTCATGGCGGCGGATGGATAGAAGGCGATAAGACGGATTATGATATTCCCGGCTTTAGATCATTGTTTCCAACCTACGCTATCTTCAATATAAATTATCGATTAGGAAATGAAACAACAAAGGTAAATCCGTTTCCTGCACAAGAGCAGGATATAAAAGCAGCTGTACAATTTATTTATGACCACAGGGCAGCTTATAGCATTTCTGAAAACTGGTGCTATTTAGGAGGTAGTGCAGGTGGCCATTTAGCCTTACTGCAAGCGTATAAATATACAACGCCGATAAGGCCAAAGATTGTGGTTGATTATTATGGCCCTACCGACCTGGTTGATCTTTATAATTATAATGCTACCAGCGCTTTTTTTCAGCCACTGATTTATTTTATGCTGGGCGGTACACCGGCAAGCAATCCATCTATGTATACAAGTTCAAGTCCTATGACGTATGTTAATGCATCCTGTCCCAAAACAATCATACTTCAGGGAGCACTGGATAGCACTGTACCGTATATGGAGTCTCAAAGATTACATGATACACTGACTACCTTGGGCGTTACAAATAAATATGTATTATATCCTAACCAGGGCCATGGATTTACAGGTGCAGATGCATTGGATTCTTATTATCAGATCGATACATTTATGATGGCGAACATGCCCAATCATTAATACTTTTTCACTTTCCGCAGTTCCAGCAAATTCAAACTATTTGCTTCGAAGCCCGCAATATTCGGGTGTACAAGATGTATTGCCATATCATACCAGAGCGGCACTATCGGTACATCGTTCATTATTAACTGATCCATTTGCCGGTATAACTGATAACGTATTGCAGTATCTTTTTCAGCAATAGCTTTTTCATACAAAATATCGAAGGCGGGATTATTATACCGCGTGTAATTCGGTGGTGCAGGATTTTTTCCGTAAAATACACTTAAGTAATTTTCCGCATCGGGGTAATCAGCTATCCAGCTGCCGCGATAAAATAATGCTTTTGATTTTGCCGTCTGCTCCAGCAATAAACTTTTCTGTACTGTTTCCACCTCAATGTTAATTCCGATCTGTTGCAGTTCGTTGGCAATATAACTTGCAAGATCTGCATACACAGGGACCGTTAATAATTTTATGGTAGGCAACCCTTTGCCATCAGGATAACCCGCCTCTCTCAATAATTGTTTTGCCCTGGCTACATCATACTTATATCCTTTCACCACTGTTGTATCGAATGATGGTAATCCCATTGGTACAAAACCGCTTTCTGCAGGAGTGCCGATAGAGTTACGGAGATACAGCATCATCTTCCTTTTATCAAAGCCACAATTAATTGCTTGTCTTATTTTCTGAAAACGTAATGGAGATGCTTTTACTAGGTCGTTATCGGGATCAACCAAAATACCTAAAAACTCTGTGTTTAGGTATGGATGGGTGTTTAAAATGATCTTACCCTCCCACTCTTTTTTCAGGTGGCCTGTTTTAGTAAGTACCTCATCTTTAAAAGATGGATCGATATCATTGATAAAATCTAAGCGGTCTTGCTGAAATTCTAAGAACTCTGTCGCCTTACTATCGTAGAAAGAAACTTTTATCCCATCTAAATACGGTAACGTATAGCCGCTGCTATCTTTTTCAAAATAATGATCATTCTTTTTCAAGATGAGCGCCTGTCCTTCTTCCCAGGCAACAAACTGAAAGGGACCGGTACCAACAGGATGGCTTCTAAAATCATTGCCATATTTATCCACGGCTTCTTTGGGAACGATGGAACAATACTGCATACTTAAAATACCGAGTATCGGCTGAAACGGTCGGACCAGTTTTAATTGAAAAGTAGAATCATTGATAGCAGTAAAAGCATTTGAAGAATCAACCCGATCATTAAATATCCACGCACCCGGACTTGCCGTGTTTTTATCAACGATCCTTTCAAAACTATACACAACATCTTGTGCGGTCAGTTTTCTTCCTGCTCCGTTTGGAAAAGCTGCATCATTATGAAAGAAAACATCGGTGCGTAAATGAAAAGTAAATGTGAGGTTATCAGCAGATATATCCCAGCTCTTTGCCAGTGATGGAGACAGCTGCATCCGGTTATCCACTTCTATTAATGTGTTATACAATTGATGTACGGCCCACATAACAGACTGGTTCTTGGCAAATGCAGGATCTAAAGAAGCAATGCCACTGCTTTCGTTATAATGAAATATTTTTTTACCGGGATGAACGTGCGTTGCACAAGATGCTAAACAAATAAGGAATAAGGAATAAGAAATAAGGAACATAAAAGTTTTGTACCTTTTTTGTGCAGGTACTTTTACAATTGATCTTAAAAAATTATCTCTTAACATTACTTTTTTATAACAAAAACTAATAAAACAGGCAGAATCATTATTTTACTTTCTTATTTTTTGTTTCTTATTTCTTATTCCTTATTTCACCTACCGTGTGCAATAAAAAACTAAATTTAGCAAATGAAATTTGTTCGGCACTTTCTTATTTTTTGTTTCGTATTCTTTGTTTCTTATTCGTCACTGGCACAGCCCTTTTCTCATGCTGATACTTTGCGCGGAAGCAATGGTCCTGAACGGAATTTTTGGGATGTACTGCATTATGACATAACAGTAAAACCAGACTTTAGTAGCAAAACAATTACAGGTATTACTACTATTAGATTTAGGAGTATAGCTGCTGGCAATATGTTGCAAATAGATTTACAAGATCCATTGATCATTGACAGCATGTATTCTAACTTTCATTTTCAGTCAGATACAGCATGGTCCAAATTACACGATAGCTATATATACAAAGAAGGAAATACCTACCATGTTATATTTACGGGGTATGCACCTTATCCTAATTATGTATACCTTTTAACCATCTACTACCACGGCAAACCCCGCGAAGCAGTAAAACCACCCTGGGATGGAGGCGTAATTTGGTCAAAAGATGAAAACAATAATCCCTGGATAAGTACAGCCTGTCAGGATCTCGGTGCCAGTGCCTGGTTTCCATGCAAAGATATTCAAAGTGATGAACCCGATAGCGGCACCACGATACACATCATTGTTCCTGATAGTTTGATCGGCGTTAGTAATGGAAGATCAACAGAAATCAAACCATTGGGTAATGGTACAACATCCTACACCTGGAATGTAAAAGCCCCTATCAATAATTACGATATCGTTCCATACATAGGTAAGTATGTACATTTTGGTGAAGTATACAAAGGTGAAAAAGGTGATCTCGATATGGATTACTGGGTATTGGATTATAACCTGGATAAAGCAAAAAAACAATTCAAAGATGCTGCGCGGATGATGAAGGCATTTGAATATTGGTTTGGCCCTTATCCTTTTTATGAAGATGGCTATAAATTAGTAGATGCCCCGTATTTAGGTATGGAAAACCAAAGTGGTATTGCATATGGAAACGATTATGTAAATGGGTATTTGGGCAAGGACCTGAGCAAAAGTGGCCGGGGATTGAAATGGGATTTCATTATTGTGCATGAAAGCGCACATGAATGGTTTGGCAATAGTATTACATCCAATGATATTGCCGATATGTGGATACATGAAGCATTTGCAAGTTATGCGGAAACATTATTCACAGAATATTATTATGGCAAAGAAGCGGCTGACGATTATGAAATTGGTGTGAGAAAACTGATCGAGAATAAAAAACCAATGATCTCACACTATGGTGTTAATGAAGAACCTCCTGAAGATATTTACTTCAAAGGAAGCAATATGATCCACACTATCCGCCAGGTAATTAATAATGACAGTCTGTTCAGAAAAATTTTGTGTGGATTAAATACTGAATTCTATCACCAGACAGTAACTACAAAAAAAATTGAAAGCTATATCAGTGATCAATCGCATATCGATCTGTCAAAAGTATTTGATCAGTATTTAAGAACGACACAGATACCTACATTGGAATATAAGATCGATGGTTATACCTTGAGTTATCGTTGGACGAATTGTATAAAAGGATTCAATATGCCCATTACCGTTAATTTTAAAGGCAACTGGCCAATTAAACCAACAGAGCAATGGAAATCGATCAGTATGTATCCTGAAGGTGATGTAAATTTTTCTATCAACAGAAATTTCTACATCAATACAAAAAAGGTAAAGTAATTTAGCAGCAAATCTATTTATGTCGCAGATAAGAAGGCAAAGCATTATTTCTTCCGTGGTGGTGTATATCGGCTTTGGACTTGGCTTCATCAATACTTACCTGTTTACAAGACAAGGTGGTTTTACAAAAGAAGAATACGGTTTAACGGGCATTTTTATGGCAGTGGCTACTTTAATGTATTCATTCGCCAATCTGGGTATGCCTTCCTACGTGTATAAATTTTATCCGTATTACAACGATAACCTGGACAAAAAGAAAAGTGATATTTTTTCCTGGGCGATCTTACTTACGATGATCGGCTTTTGCTTTGTCACCATTGCGGGTATCTGTCTTAAAGATGTTGTGATCCGGAAATTCGGACAAAACTCTCCCGATTTTGTAAAATATTATAACTGGGTATTTCCTTTTGGGTTAGGACTTACGCTGTTTTCCATTATAGAAGCGTATGCCTGGCAGTTAAAAAAATCTGTATTTACCAATTACCTGCGCGAAGTACAGTTCCGCATGTTCACTACTATTTTAATTGTGCTGACCTTTGTTGGCGTGCTGGCGAAGTTTGATATGTTCATCAAACTGTATGCTTTTGAATACCTGGCAGTCGCTATTATTCTATTAGTTTATCTTTTAGTAAAAGGCGAGGTCCATTTTAATTTTACAGTAAGCATTGTAACAAAAAAATTCTTCAAAAAAATACTTGTTTTGATATCCTTTATATATGGTGGAACACTGGTATATTTTGTCGCAAGTATTTTTGACCAGGTACTGATCGCTTCTGTTTTAAAAGATGGCTTATCACAATTGGCAGTTTTTACATTTGCATTATATATCGCAAGTATTATGCAGGCGCCACAGCGCAGTATTATATCTGCATCCATCGGGCCGCTATCCCAGGCGTGGAAAGATAAGGATCTGGCAAAGATCGAAAAGATCTACAGGCAATCCTGTATTAACCAATTGATATTTGCGGTTGGCGCATTTGCATTGATATGGCTGAATTTTACAGACGCCATTTTTGCTTTTCATATGCAAAGCGGTTATGCGGACGCAAAATGGATCTTCTTTTTTATTGGCTTGATGCGCATCGTAGATATGGGCACTGGCGTTAACGCACAGGTCATAGGAACATCTACTTCCTGGAGATTTGATTTTTTTACGGGCATTATATTACTAGCGATTACTATCCCGCTTAATTACATTCTTACTAAATATTATTACGGTGTACTTGGACCGGCGATCGCCAATCTCTTTTCATTCACCGTTTACAATGCGATCCGTTTTGTATTTCTGAAGAAAAAATTCAACCTGCAACCTTTCAGCATACAAACATTGTATACCATTTTGTTGGGCATTGCCTGTTACTATTGCTGCTATTTCTTATTTAAAAACTACCACGGTTTTTGGATATTGATGATAAGAAGTATTGTCTTTATAGCGTTGTACATGGCAGGCACGCTATCGCTAAAACTATCGAGCGATGTTTTACCCGTTTGGTGGACACTTCAAAAGAAATTGGGAATCAAGAAAGCTTAGTTCAATCTTCCGCCGGATACGAACCTGGCACTGAAATAATCTTCATCCAAATTACTGATCATAACACCGCTGCTGGTTGAGCTGTGTACAAAATAATCATTACCGATATACACACCAACATGGCTAACACCACGCCGGCTTCCCTGAGTTTTAAAAAAAACCAGGTCGCCTTCACGCAGGTCATTTTTATGCACCCTTACACAGGCATCATATTGTTCTTTTGCGGTACGAGGTACCGATAAATTAAATATCGCCTGCAGTAATGTAGAAGTAAAAGAACTGCAATCGATACCATCTTTTGTACTGCCGCCATACATATAAGGTGTGCCCATCCAGCTATCAATAAAAGAATAAAGTGCCGTATCCTTTACCAACTCAACGTCCTGATCAGTAAGTATCGCATATTTAAATTGCAGGGAGGAGCAGTTCTCTAAATAAGTTTCTTCAGCCATTCCGCTCATCGAAGAGGTTTTGCTTATGCTTTTATCTTTATGTGTCTTACTAATTACTGTTTCATCGGCCTTCTCAGCACTCACGGTTTTAATATCAACCTTTTTCGCAGGCATTACTACGGACTCGCTGCCGTTATAATCATTTCCATCGGTTGAAGCCTGGGGAGTAAGCTCAATATTATCAATAAACTTGGGTGATTTTTTTGGCTTGCTTGTATTGGCAGATAGATCGGTTGAGGTACTATCCTGCGCTTTGGCACATACGGGTGCCAGGGCAAAAAAGGTTACAGAGATCGTAATAAAAAATAAGTCTTTCATCAATATTATTTGATCTGCACGCTACTACAGTTATAAATATATTGGCACTTATATAGTTGTTTAACCAGCCAATAAGTGCAAATTTAGTGTTAAAATCCTGTTCCTTTTCTCTACTTTTGTTAAAAATAATACACCCCATGTCTGACTTTCTCCATACCCGTGTTTTTCTCGATCAAGGCGAGATCGCTGTTTTAGACTGTGATACTCAATGCAATTTCATTTTACTTGATGACCACAATTTTCAAATTTATAAAAATAGAGGTCAGTTTACGTATTATGGTCAATATTTCACATATTTCCCTGCTAGAATTGCAGCTCCCTTTTCTGGTTATTGGAATACTGTTATTTATACAGATGGACCTGCCACTATTAAACATAGCTTAACCTTCATTACCAGATAAGCCCAATTGCCCTTTAGTCTGTTCCAAAGCATCTTCTAATACCTTAACTACATTTTGTAAAAAAGACTTATCCTTTTTACTTATTCCTCTGGATTGGTTTCCCTCTCTGGTAAATTCCCAATCTTCATCGTTGATTGATACTGTTACTTTGGTAATCATTTTCTACATTTATTACCTAAACTTCCTAACAAATTATATCTTTAGCTGAAAACTTAGTGCCTATGGTTATATAAAAAGAATTCGATACATATCTGTATTAAGGACATAAGGTTGGCATTCTAAATTACCACGTTTCCAATATCACCCACTTTATGACATCAATACGCTACATAATGGCGTAGTTGTGTCTTTGGGTGATAGGCTGTGGTAAGCCTTGAATGCTAAAAGAATGTCAACTGCGCCTATTTATTTTCTTAACATTCTAAATTACCACACAATGAGAAAACCATCATTGTACACCTATGCACTCTCGCTATTACTGTTGTTGTCTTTTAAAGCGTATTCTCAAAGACCAACACTAAATGAAATAGCAACATTATTTAATAAAACTCCTTCACCCATTTCCGTCAAAACATTCTTATTATCAAAAGGCTTTACCTATCAAGGTAAGGATGATGAATTTTATAACTATGAACTTCCTGAATATGGTAATGTCTGTGATATTCAGATTGGTTATCAAAAAGGAAGATTAAATGTATTTTCTACTCAACAATCGATTATGTATTTTCAACAATACTTATCAATTCTTTATCAAAATGGTTTTATCTTGGGGAAGCACTTTCCACCAGAAAATGTAGTCGATGGGAGACCTATTCCACAGGATGGAGCTTCCTTTCAATTTACTAACAAAGCTCTACATTTAAGTTGTGTAATGATATTTCCTGTAGAAAATAACAATGGGTTTCTACTGAACTACTGTAGATATCCGTAATTGATTTTTTATAAAGCAGCAGTAACATGCTGCTTTTCTTTCTTTATCGGAATTGCAAACTGTCTCTAGTCAAGTCTTGATGCCTTAACCGGCATTCAACATGAGATAAGGCTAACTTAAATCTTTCGCTATCAGTTAGTAACCGTGTATTGAATCTAAAGGCAAACTCATCACAATACCTTTGTAAGTATTTACGACTCACCTTATGGTATACACCTATTATCATTCTCTTTAAATGGCTCCATGCTCCTTCAAGTGGATTAGTTGTAAACCCTTGATCGTTTACATATTGAGATCTACCATGATCTACTACAAAGTGTGTATAGTCTTTATCTAATCCCTTGTATGCCTTCCATTCATCTGTTACTATGATACTATTAGTTTCTATTGTTTTGTAGACTAATGGCTTCAATACTTCAGCTCTCGTGTTCGGTATTACTATAGTTTTTATGTTACCATTTTCATCTAGCATACCTAATACTGGTGTCTTGTCCTTAAAGCTTCTTCCTTTGTTATATTTCACCTTTTTGTGGAAAGGTCTGTTTCTGTTTTTCCCACCTACGAATGTTTCGTCTATTTGTATTAACCCTTTCAGCTTCACTTTCGTTATCCTGCTTCTTAACATAAATCTTATCCTTTGTAACATAAACCATGCTGTTGGCTGTGTTACAGTTATATTCCTAGATAGCTGTGTGGAACTGATTCCTTTCTTATCACATAGCATTAAGTAGATGGCTACGAACCATTTCTGTAAGGTAATAGGACTATTCTCGAATATTGTTCCTTTAATTACAGAGAATTGCTTTAAACACTTTGCGCACTTATATCTTTTGTTCTTACCTGTTAGATTATATACTTTGTTATGTTTACAAAATGTACACATAATTCCTTCACTCCATCTCAACCTTACCAGCAGATCAATACACCTCTGATTGTCGGAGAAGTATTCAAATATTTGGATTAGGTTGTTGTTTTGGTTCATTCAGAACATAAAACTACTATTCCCTACATTTGTTAGCTAAAAAGTACTGTTGCACTATTAAAATACTGCTCTGCGCATTTTGCAGTTTCGAAAATTTGTTCTATATTAGGTATAGAAAAAACCACTACTATCAATAGTGGTTCTTAAAAACCTAATATGAGAATTACTAAAGATCCGTGAAAGGGAGGAAAATTAACAAAATCTCAAATACAAGCTAAATTATCAGGCCTCACTGTGAAGTGGGGCCTTCAACTTTTATAAACTTACATTTTATTACCTTTGCGTAGATGATTTCTTCTGGCCTTGTATCTTTATTTGGTTAAAGTACTATATAAGTGCCAATATATTTTAATACAAACGCAAAGGTAAACCCATTTTTTGCAAAAATTTGTAGTAGAAATGCTAACAGATGTGTAAAACTGCTTCTAATTGGGTACCAATAACTGCACATATGTGTAAAACCCTATTAGAAAAAAAGGCGATTTGTAACGATATTTGTAAGAGACATTATGAAGTTTTCCCATTTACACGTTCACACGCAATTTTCGCTATTAGATGGAGCCGCATCCATCAAAAACCTGTATAAAAAGGCGATCAGCGACGGTATGCCCGCCCTCGCCATCAGCGATCATGGTAATATGTTCGGTGCCTTTGAATTTGTAAAAGAAGCTTACAACCATAAAAATGATGATGGCACGCTAAAAGTAAAGCCAATTGTAGGTTGTGAATTCTATATCACAACAGATAGGACCAGGAAAACTTTCAGTAAAGATGAAAAAGACCCCCGCAACCATCAGATACTACTAGCCAAGAATGAAATTGGTTATAAGAATTTAGTAAAGCTTACTTCACTCGGTTATATCGAAGGAATGTACTCTAAATATCCGCGCATCGATAAAGCGCTGATCAATAAATACCACGAAGGATTAATTGCCACCACGTGTTGCCTCGGTGCATTGGTGCCACAAACCATTTTAAAGAAAGGCGAAGAAGAAGGCGAAAATGAATTTAAATGGTGGCTGAATATTTTCCAGGAAGATTATTATGTAGAGCTGCAGCGCCACGGCATTCCCGAACAGGAAAAAGTGAATGAAGTGCTGTTGAAGTTCGCTAAAAAATACAATGTAAAAGTTATTGCGTCGAATGATTCGCATTACGTGGATCAGAAAGATTTTAATGCGCATGATATTTTGTTATGCATCAACACCGGCGAAAAGCAATCTACGCCCGCCATGCGCGAGTTCAGCGATGATGATGTAATGACGAAGAACAAACGCTTCGCATTTCCTAACGATCAGTTCTATTTGAAGAGCACAGCAGAAATGACCAAACTCTTTGGTGATATCCCTCAAGCGATCGACAATACCAACGAGATCGTTGATAAGGTGGAACTGTTGAATTTAAAGCGCGATATCTTATTACCATTCTTCGAAGTGCCCGCCAATTTTAAATCACAGGATGAATACCTGGAGCATTTGACCTGGACAGGCGCTAAAGAACGCTACAAAATACTAACACCCGAAAGCGAAGAGCGTTTACAGTTCGAGCTACGCATCATTCGAGAAATGGGTTTTGCAGGTTACTTCTTAATTGTAAGTGATTTTATTAAGGCCGGCAGAGATATGGGCGTATTCATCGGCCCGGGCCGTGGATCCGCTGCAGGCAGTGCCGTGGCCTATTGCATCGGCATCACCAATATTGATCCTATCAAATACAACTTACTATTCGAAAGGTTTTTGAACCCTGAACGTAAGTCCATGCCCGATATTGACACGGATTTTGATGATGAGGGCCGTCAAAAAGTAATTGATTACGTAGTTAAAAAATACGGCAAAGAACAGGTAGCACAGATCATCACTTATGGTACAATGGCTGCCAAATCAAGTATCGCCGATGTATCAAGGGTTATGGATCTGCCGTTGGCAGAAAGCAGGGCTATTTCTAAATTGGTCCCTGAGCGACCGGGCATTAATCTGAAAAGATTATTGCATGCGCCGATGACCAACAAAGAAGCCAAAGAAACCAAAAGCACCGAAAAATCTTTAGAAGAAAAAGAAGGTTTGCAAGGTGATGATGCGGAAAATGTAAAGAAGCTGCGTGAGATTTACAATGGTACCGATCTCAATAGCAAGATCCTCCACGAAGCAGAAATTCTGGAAGGCTCGGTGCGAAATACCGGTATCCATGCTTCGGCTATTATCATTGCGCCAAAAGACCTGACCGATCTTTTACCGGTGGCAACATCCAAAGAATCTGAGCTTTGGTTAACACAGATCGAGGGCAATACCATCGAAGAAGCAGGCGTAATTAAAATGGACTTCCTGGGTTTAAAAACCCTTAGTATCATGAAGACTGCTTTGCGCTTAATAAAAGAAAATCATGGAGTTACAATAGATATTGATTATATTCCTTTAGATGACGAGAAGACCTATAAACTCTATCAGCAAGGCGATACAAACGGTACATTTCAGTTTGAAAGTCCGGGTATGCAAAAGTACCTGCGCGAGCTGAAGCCTGATAAATTTGATGACTTGATTGCGATGAATGCCTTGTATCGCCCGGGGCCAATGTCGTATATCCCCGACTTTATCGACCGCAAGCATGGCAAGAAACAAGTTGTCTACGATCTGGCAGATATGGAAGAATACCTCAAGGAAACGAACGGTATTACTGTCTACCAGGAACAGGTAATGTTACTCTCTCAAAAGCTCGCCGGTTTTAGTAAAGGCGATGCCGATGTGTTGCGTAAAGCGATGGGTAAAAAGCAAAAAGCGGTACTGGATAAAATGAAAGTACAGTTTGTTGAAGGTGCTACCGCGAAAGGCCATGACAAAGACATTCTAGAAAAAGTATGGACGGATTGGGAAGCATTTGCCCAATACGCTTTCAATAAATCTCACTCCACTTGCTATGCTTTTGTGGCTTATCAAACGGCCTATTTAAAAGCGCATTATCCGAGTGAATACATGGCCGCGGTGTTGAACCATGCCGGCAGCATTGACAAGATCACTTTCTTTATGGAAGAATGCAAACGCATGGGATTGAAAGTACTCGGTCCGGACATCAATGAATCACAAAATGGTTTTGCGGTGAACATGAAGGGCGAGATACGTTTTGGTTTCAGCGGTTTAAAAGGCGTAGGCGAAAATGCCATTGAAAATATTATCCTGGAAAGAACCAAACACGGCCCGTTCGTATCGATCTACGATATGGCAAAAAGGATCAACCAGCGGGCAGCCAATAAAAAATCTCTTGAGTCACTCGCCTACTCCGGTGCCTTTGATTGTTTTAAAGATATCATCCGGGCACAATATTTTTATGCGGCTCCGGGCGATGTACAGGGATTGGATAAGATATTGAAATTCGGCAGCGTGTTTCAGTCGCAGGCTTCCAGTTCTGCCAACACCTTATTCGGTGATATGCAGATGCCGGAAATTACACCGCCCAAATTGTCTATCTGCGAACCATGGCCTTTATCAGTACAGCTCGATTATGAAAAAGATGTAACGGGCATGTACATGAGCGGACACCCATTAGACAATTTCAAATTCGAGATGAAGCATTACAGCATTACGCCCTTGGCGGAATATGTTGAGTTTAAAAATGCAGTGAACTTACATCCCAACCCATCAAGGCAGTTCCGCGTAGCAGGTTTGGTGGTAGACGCGCAACACAGGCTAACAAAAACAGGCAAGAACTTCGGGATATTAACAATAGAAGATTACAGTGGCAAAGCAGAGTTCATGCTATGGAGCGAAGACTATGTGAAATACACCAACTACCTCGAAAAAGGAATGATCGTTTTGGTAGAAGGCGGATTTAAGACAAGGTACAACAGTGATCAATACGAATTCAAACTATCGAAGATACATTTGCTGGAAACAGTAAAGCCTACCCTAACCAAACAGGTATCGATAGAAATTCAGCCGCAGTTCATTAAAGAAGAATTCGTAACTTTTATAGAAAAGAACATCAAAGAAAACCCCGGCAAAACATCTATCAAATTCAATATCGTAGATACGCGCCACAATTATAAATTCGGCATGTACACCTTAGAAAAAGGTTTCACCATGAACGATGATATGGCAGTATTTTTGAACGAGAACCCGGATATTGAGGTGAGTGTTTTAACGAATTGATTTGGTGATGTGATGATTTGAAAATGTGATGATGATTTGCAAGGCAATTTTTCTACAATATGCATGACAGTATGCTGACAATCAACACATCTCCAAATCTCCAAATCATCACATCAACCCTGTCTTTATTGCGTTTCAAGGGAAATTAACAATCTATTTGGCAGTGTGTATATGTCATTACAACACATTCAATAATTTGGATGTAAATTTGATTCTAAACAAACAGACAATTTAAAAACATATAAATCATGGCAACAGAATTCACAGACGTAAACTTCCAGGAAAAAGTATTAGACTCAGATAAATTATCAGTAATTGATTTTTGGGCAGAATGGTGCGGCCCTTGTCGCGCGATCGGTCCGGTTATCGAAGAGCTTTCTAAGGAATACGAAGGAAAAGTAAACATTGGTAAAGTAAACGTGGATCACAATCCGCAGACTTCTGTTAACTATGGTATCACAAGTATCCCTGCGATCCTTTTTGTAAAAGGCGGACAGGTAGTAGACAAATTAGTAGGTGCACAACCAAAAGCTAATTTTGTAAAAAAGATCGAAGCACTTAAGTAATATATACAGTTAGCATATTTTGAAACTCCCGCTTTTGTGGGAGTTTTTTTATGCCTAATAGTACCCTTTTATATAAGTTACGTATATTTGATTGTTACGTTTTGTAATGACACCCCTAACAATCTACCTCCATGAAAATTGAATCAGTAAAAATTGAAAACTTTCGTTCATATAAAGAAGAAACAATTCAGCTTGATGACTATACCTGTTTTGTTGGCCCTAACGGAGCAGGTAAATCAACAGTATTTAACGCTTTAAACATTTTCTTTAGAGAATATAAAGATAGTGGGACGGATTTAAGCAAACTCACGGCAAACGATTTTCATCACAAAGACACATCAAAAGATATAAGAATAACGATAACATTTAATAATTTATCAGCACTAGCAAAAGAAAGCCTATCAGATTATGTAAGACAAGATAAACTTATTGTAACAGCAATTGCAAAATATGATTCCTCAAATGAAAGGGCTGACGTTAAACAATATGGTAATCGGTTAGGCTTTACCGAATTTAGAGGATATTTTGAAGCATTAAAAAACAATGCAAAAGCAAGTGAGCTGAAAGAAATATTTGTAAACCTTCAATCAAAACATAATGGACTTAGATCTGCTACCACCAAGGACGATATGGCTGCAAGTTTACAAGAATATGAAGCTGCTAATCCAACAAAATGTGTTTTAATTCCAAGTGAAGATCAATTTTATGGCATATCAAGAGGTTCAAATAAGCTTGCTCCACACATCCAGTGGGTCTTTGTTTCTGCATCAAAAGATGCAACAGAAGAAAGTGAGGAATCAAAAACTTCTGCATTAGGTCAATTACTTGCAAGAACAGTTAGATCGAAAATTAGCTTTGATGAAAAAATTGCCGCTATTAGAAATCAAACGAGAAATGAATATCAAGCTTTGTTAGATGCAGAACAATCAGTACTTGATGACATTTCAAAAGCATTACAAAATAGACTTACATCATGGGCACATCCAAATATTAGTGCACAAGTATTATGGAAACAAGACCCTGAAAAATCAATAAAAGTAGAAGAACCTTGGGCATATATAAAAATTGGTGAAAGAGGATTTGAAGCAGATTTATCTAGATTTGGGCATGGACTTCAACGTTCATATATGCTAGCTTTATTACAAGAATTGGCGCTATTAGATAGCGAAAATTCTCCAACGTTAATAATGGGAATTGAAGAGCCCGAAATATATCAACATCCCCCACAAGCCAGATATCTAGCAGAAACGCTTCTTGATTTATCAGAAAAAGGTGCACAATTACTGCTTTGTACACATAGCCCATTATTTATTCCTGGGGATAGTTTTGATAAAATCCGAATAGTAAGGGAATGTGGGAATCCAAGTTATACTTCTGTACATAGTCTATCATACGATTCATTATCAAAAGAATTAAACAATACTGGAGAAAAATTATTGAAAGAGTCAGGAATGATTGCAAAACTTTATCCGTCATTAAACCCAATAATAAATGAAATGTTTTTTTGTAAAGTTTTATTTTTAGTGGAAGGGAATGAAGATGTTGCTTATATAATCTCTTATCTAATGTTAACGGGAAAGATTTTAGAATTTAGGAAATATGGCTGTCATATTGTACCAGTAGATGGCAAAAACAGATTAATAAAGCCTCTTGCAATGGCTAAGCTTTTGAGTATACCTGCAATGGTAATTTATGATGCTGATACAAATAAAACTAGGGCTGATGAAATAATAAAACATAAAAAAGACAATAAAGCCATTTTAGAATTACAGGGGCACAACACAGAAAGTGAATGGCCAACAGATGACATAATAAAACCTAATCTTACATGTTGGCACACAAATTTGACCGATAAAATTAAAAATGAATTTGGTGTTCCGAAGTGGGAAGAATATAGAACTAAATCATCAAAATTTTATGATGATGCAGGGGACCTTGAAAAAAATCCATTGGCTGTTGCAAAAACTCTTGAAATAGCATGGGCAGACAAGAAAGTTTCGACAATACTTTCCGAACTTGTAGATAGGTTATTAGAATTTGCACGGACATCTACAAATAACTAAATCTAATTTATATCGTAGATTCCCACAATGCTATCCACAGAAAATTTAAGAACCGACCTAGAAAGCAAATCAGACATAGAATGGTTTGATACAATCTGTGCCATCTTAAAAAAAGAAAATCTGCTAACGGTTAACCAAATGATAGCATTGATCGGCACAGATAAACCAAATCCAAATAATGAGGTCAGAGGGTCGAGAGCTCTTGTTCCATTTGATAAAAGATTTACCTGGGCATCTATCAATCCAATTTTATCAAGTGAGGATACTGATAAACCAATAGATTATCTTTCTTTTGGTGGAAACGAATTTAAATTGAAGATGTCTGATATCGTCAATCGTTTCGAAAGCTATAAAACGCAGCCAAATATTTATGATGGCGGTACGCAAATATTCTTTTATCCTATCGCTGATGAATATGAGTTTTCAGGAATTGAGTTTTGGATCGATAAAGAATTGGATAAGATCGCTGATGTAAATAATGTAGTATTCAATAGCGTAATTTTTAATTTTGGCAGTACCCTATTTCTCTTGAGGGACGGCTATCATTTGAAAAGATAATATCCGCAAGCCTTCCAAAGAACAGCTTATGCCAATAATGCAGTAAGTTTTATAACTTGCATAGCATAATAATCACAAAATGTATCTCAACCATTTAAACCTAACAGTAACTAACGTCAGCGAAGCAATAGAATTATTCGAAACTTATTTCGATTTTAAATGCGTCGAGATCAAAGGAAACAATATGATCGCCATTTTAAAAGGTGCCGATGATTTTGAGTTGGTGCTGATGAATGCCGGCATGAATCAAAAAAGCAATCGCGCCTACCCTGATGCATTTCATATCGGTTTTATGTTAGATGACCCGCAATATGTTACAAAGATCTATAAAAAATTAAAAGCCGGCGGCATTGTGCTTGAACGCCTGCCACAAAAAATGAGGGATAATTTTGGTTTCTATTTTCATTTTGATAATATCATGATAGAAGTTGGTGCCCCTTTAAACGATGACGAGGATGATGATATCACATTAGATTCTTCGATGCGTTTGATATGATCAATAAAACACAATTATGGAACTGCAAAAGAACAATCCTCTCCACAATATCACACTCGAACAGATCATGAACTACCTGGTAGAAAACTATGGCTGGGAATATTTAGCTGAACAGATCAATATCAATTGCTTTAAAAGCAATCCAAGTATAAAATCAAGCTTAACATTTTTACGCAAAACGCCATGGGCAAGAACCAAAACGGAAAATTTATACCTGTACCTGCTAAGAAAAAATAAATAACTATGACAGCAACAGACTGGATAGGTTTTATCGGCGTAGCTATTTTATTAATTGCTTTCTTTTTGAACGTGAGTAATGTAATAAAATCTGATGGCTTTCTTTACCTCTTCTTAAATTTTATCGGTGCAGGAATTTCCTGTACGGCATCTATCATGCTAAAATATATTCCATTTGTGATAATGGAAGCTAGCTGGACAATTGTTTCGGCGGTAGGGATCGTGAGGTATTTTTCAAATAAAAAATAAGAAACAAAAAATAAGGAATAAGGAAGTTAAAATGTATAATAAAGCAATGATCCATGTACTCTTTTTGTCATGCTGAGGAACGAAGCATCTTATTCTTAAAGCAACAGACTGATAGTGTAGCATTAGATTCTTCGCTTACGCTCAGAATGACAAGACAAAAGAGTAAGTATTTTATTCGCAAATCCTATTAATCCATAAATCGGACGAATCCCAATTCAGATAAAAATTTCCAAATCAACTTCAATCAACGCAAATCCACTTCAATCAACGATTCAGATAATCTTCGCAACTTCTTCCTTCAACAAAGGCAACAGCTTTACTCCAAACCATTTATTTTTTGCCTGCCAGATATTATTCCTCGGCGATGGATGCGGTAGTGGTAAATATTTAGGGAGATAGGTTTTAAAATTTTTAACCGTTTCTGTCAGCGTATCTTTTGCTTTGTCTTTTAAATAATAGTTCTGCGCATACTGTCCTACTAATAAGATCAATTGTGCATCTTTCATAAAAGCCAATAATAAATTATGCCATAACGGTGCGCATTCCAATCTTGGCGGAAGATCGCCGGACTTACCTTTTCCCGGATAACAAAATCCCATGGGCATCAAAGCAAAAATATCGGGGTTGTAAAATGTTTCTTTATCAACGCCCAGCCAGCTTCTCAGGTTATCGCCGCTTTTATCGTTCCATGGAATGCCGGTATTGTGTACAATGCGGCCTGGCGCTTGCCCGATAATAATAATTTTGCTTTTCGGACTTGCAGAAATAATGGGGCGAACGCCCAATTCAAGATAGGGCGCGCATTCTTTGCAATTTGTTATCTTCTTTAATAGCTTATCCAATGTTTATTTTTTTATCCCATCAATAATCCTGCGATCGTTGCTGACAGATAAGAAGCCAATGTTCCGCACAGCAGCGCTTTCATGCCGAGCCTTGCTAGGTCTGCCCTGCGTTCCGGTGCCAGCGAACCGATACCGCCGATCTGCATACCTACTGAACTAAAATTAGCAAATCCGCAGATGGCGAAACTCACGATCAGTAAAGATTTTGCAGAGATCGTATTTTGATAACCTTTCACTAATAGTCCGGCATTATTATGTACCATCGTTTGTGTAAGATCAGTGAAGGCAACAAATTCATTAACTGTAATTTTCTTTCCTAACATTGTAGCAACATTCGGAACATCCTGCACAGGCACACCCATGCACCAGGCCATGGGAGAAAATATTTTTCCGAAGAGCCAATCCAGCGTCAAACTAAAATCAAGGTGACAAAATACCCCGATCTTCATCAGTAGATAATTAACCAGTGCGATCAATCCTAAAAAAGCGATCAGCATGGCAATTACACTCACGGCTATTTTCATACCATCCGTTGCGCCATGTGTTA
>Ga0206961_1003_pt1 | contig 66836 bp, 75 predicted proteins | sample Alteio_BWOrgHeat_30_FD_153238 | JGI IMG/M metagenome (GOLD analysis project Ga0206961, IMG submission 153238) | Enriched cells from forest soil in Barre Woods Harvard Forest LTER site, Petersham, Massachusetts, United States -... | ecosystem: Environmental > Terrestrial > Soil > Temperate forest >...
GATGATATGTACTCGATCATCGATGAAATTATTACAATGGGATCATATAAGAATAGTGTGATCAATATCGCCAATACTGAAAACTATAAAGTAAAGAATATTATAAAAGAGATCGAAACATTTACTAATAAAAAGGCTATTTATACTGAGCTTGACAAGGGACATACTTATTTTATTGATACAGGCCTAATAATGCCAATCTTAAAAAAATTACATATTCACTTCTCTTCCATTTATTTACCGGGACTTTTAAAAAAATATTACAGTAATAAATGACTTATAAACAATCTATATTAAAACGGCATATTGAGTTTTTGCTAATATGGCCCATTGTTTTTATAGGAAAGATTTATGGTAAATTAAAAAAGCCCAATAAACAGTATAGTCATTTTTTATTTTTCCCGGCTGCAGATATTGGCGGTTCGATAAAAGTAAATGCCGAGATCACGGAATGCATTAAGGATAAACATCCTTTGATCATTTTTTCAAAAAAGCCAAAGAACAACAAATTTTTACCCTTATTCAACATTGAGGGTGTTGATATATTAGACCTGCATAATAAAATAGATAATAAGGCATATCATTTTGTAAATATTTTCTATAGAGGCGTACTGGCTTCATGGATCAATAGCAGTCCTGATGCTGTGATATTTGGAGGTGAGTCTCTTTATTTTTATAAGATAGTACCACATGTAAAAAACACGGTAAAAAAAGTAGAGTTATGCCATTTAAATACCTGGTTCAATTATTCACAGGCGTTTATAAAAGATATTACTATAAGAATATTTAGCACGCCGAAAATAAAACGTGATGCTGAACAATTATACAGGCAAAATAACTTGCCGAAAGAATATTTTGACAGATTGTTTTTTGTTGATAATAAAGTTGAAATACCGGTTTATAAACGGGTAGAAAATAACATTCTGCAAATTCTATTTGTAGGACGCAATGCACCTCAGAAAAGAATATACTTATTGGCTAAAATAGCAGACACTGCGTATTCAAAAAAATTGCCGGTACATTTTACACTTGTGGGAGATGTCGCATCCTTTTTTGTATCCACTAATCCTGCTATCTATACAATACTCGGTGAAGTAGGCGATAGAAAAGAGTTAGAGAATATATATGAGAGATCAGATATGTTAATACTTACCTCAGCTTATGAAGGTCTGCCGTTGGTTGTAATGGATATGATGGCAAGAGGAAAAATAATATTATCGACAGATGTAGACGGTATACCTGATTATATAACGCATAAAGAAACAGGTATGTTGATAACTGAAAAAGAAGATGATAAAATAGTTGCACAAGCAATTGAGTTGATCGAATTATTACTCAACGACCCTGAATTAAGAAAAGCAATAGAACTTAGAACTTATCGATTTGCAGTAGAACATTTTGGCGAATCAAATTTCAATAATTTTTATAGAAGGGTATTGAGTTAACTTCTGTTGTACTTCCATTTTCTGTATGCGGAGAATAGATATGATCCGAATCGGGAATTATCGATCAAAATGGCGGTCAATATCGATATTGACCGATAAGGATTGAATTTGTTTTTATCGCCCAACAATTCCTTCGATACCTCTATACATTCTTTTACAAAATCGTTTACACTTTTATTTCTTTCAGTTTTTGGAATTTGCAATAATCTATGCGATAATGATGCACAAATAAAATCAAGCATTCGATATCCATTTTTTTGTATCACATTGTTCACATCTTCCTTGCCGCTTTTATATTCCAGTAAAAATTTGCAGTATTGTAAAAAAGCGGCCTGATATTGAATGGCATTTGTAAGCTTAGATACACTATTATGTAACCGATATTGAAAAGCTACAGTATTTGATGTTGCTTTAAATGACAAGCCGGTAAGTCGTACCCATAATTCATAATCTGCAAAAATGAGGTTCGGGTAATTAGGTATTCCTCCGAGTCTATCATAATCAAAACTCCTCATTGCATAGCCCGTTCCTGTACTATCCAGGGTTCTTAAGAACTGACAGTTTAAAAATGCGGCGGCATCTTGTACTTCAGCCATTGGTAAACAATCCTTTACTTTTTCTCCGGTACTATTGATGTACGTAAAGTGCGTTTGATAAAGGCTTGCTGTAGGATACTTTTTGATCAAAGTATCGATTGTTGACAAGTAAGTGGGGGATAACAGATCATCGTGCCCTATAAGTGTAATAAATTCATTCTTTTTAATATCTTTTATTCTTGACCAATTTTCTTCAATTGATAAGGGCCTGCCTGCGGGAATTATCTCAATCTGCTGATGTTGTAAAGATCGCAGCCACTCCAGCGTACCGTCAGTACTGCAATTATCGAGCACAATAATATTATACTCCTTATATGTTTGATTTAAAAGACTGTTGATACATTCCTTTACATAACTGCCACCGTTGCGAACGGGCAGTATAATACTAAATTGATTAATATTTTTCTCTAGGTTGTCCACTTTATGATTTATCTATCAATTGTAGAAAGGGGGCAATTGCTTTGTCGAAACTATAATGTTTGGCTGCCTTAATTGCATTTTGGACATACAACTGATAATTTTCTCTGATAGTAAGAATAGCCTTTCGGATATCTTCGGGTTCCATTGTATCAATAGTTACACCGCATTTAAATTCATTTACAAACTTAAAACCGATAATATTGCTGCAAACAACCGGAACACCCGCAGCTAAATATTTAAACATTTTCCCCGAAGGGGCAGTTGCATAATTAAAATAATTATCTCTGATCGAAGGCACATCAAAATTGTAGAAACAAAATCCAATTTCATAATCGGATAGGAATTCGACAACTTCTTCATTTTCTAAATATTTATTGTTGATTTTTAATCTGTCTTTTAAATTGCTGTATTCAGCGTTAACCTTATCACTATCTTTTTTCATGATAGCGCCCTGAACGGTCATTACTTCATCAGGATATTTATTTAAATACTTAAGGCAATGGTAAAAACCCAGCTCATCATATGCGGAACCACCATATATTAATCCACGTCTTTTTTCTTTTATTTCAATTTCCTTAAAATTGGGAGAATTTTGTACGATAAAGGTTAAAAGCTTTTTCTCTTTAAGCAAATATTCATATCGCTCCGGGCTCTGAATAATTACGCAGTTAATATAATCAGTATTTATTAATGGGAAATATTGTTCATCAACACATAATTCTAAAGATAAAAAATCAGTTTTCTGTTTCAGGATAGAACAGAATAAAGCATTCAATGTATCAATACTGATAATTGCTTTAAACTTATTTTTCTTAATAATGTTCTTAATAAACAGGAACCTGAAAAAATAGTGTTTATAATTTAATTTATTTTTCTTGAAATATTTAGCTTCTTCATTAAAAAGTGAAATAAATTGAAAAAGTAGCCAATAAAAATACCTCGTTTTTACATGGAAGTATCTGTGATAGAGAACATTTTTATTTGTTAGTTTTTGGTTATTAAAACTACGGGGATATTCTGCAGTTATAGTTACCTCATACTTTTTTTCAAGCTCATCGCACAATTGAATTAATGTTGGCGAATAGGCGATATGCTCTCCATGAAATAATATTAATATCTTTTCTTTATTGTTCATTCATCATCATATTAGCTAGCTGATAAAAATCGACTGCAGGCGTCCATCCTAGACTCATTAATTTCTCAGGTGAACTTACTAGTATTTTGTATTCGGGTATATAATTCTGTTCTAATTTTACGTGGTCTTCCCAATGTAAATTTACTTTTTCAAAACAATATTTTACCCAGTCCTTAATCGAATATGCTTTCCCACATCCTATTACAACTTCAAATATACTATCCTGGTTTATTAATATCCATATAGCTTCAACCATATCACCCGCGTAATTAAATTCTTTTCTTACATCAATATTCCCTAATATCAGTAGCTCTTTGCTTCCCTGGGCAATTCGTTGTACGGCCCTTACTATCTTTTGATTTACATGATGTTCTGTTCTTAAAGGACTATCGTGGTTGAAGAAATAGCCAACATATACTTTTAACCCAAATGACTTTTGATAATAGCGTGCGGCATACACAGATTGAATTCTGGCAATTGAGTAAGGGCTATTGCCATCAAAATCGGTGGCCTCAGTTATAGGGAGTCCCTCATTTTCGAACTGCATGGCACTTCCCGAAAGAAAAATTTTTGATTTAATACTGTGTAACCTTACAGCTTCAAGAATATTCAGTGTTCCGGTAGATATTGTTTCATGATTTTCAAATAACACATCATGCCTTGTAGTTGAATTCGCTGCTAAATGAAATATGTAGTCTGCCTGATTTTTTTTTATTTGATCTTCTACAAAAGCATAATCACTAACATCTCCACATACGTCTGAATTTTTACGTGATATATTTATAACCTTGATCCCCTTTTTTTTTAACAGGATGCTTAAAAAAAAACCATCCTGTCCGTTAGCGCCAAAAATTATAGCAGTTGTATTACCCATTACTAAATAATTTTTTAAGGCAGAAGATTGTATTGATATGCGTGTCAGCGTATGTGAAATAGCCTTTGGAATGCATGAATTGGCTAATACTATCTATCTTTTTTTCTGAATTATTGAGGTAACCGAATGTAATGGTTTCCACGCAAATTACTTCAGGCTGATAGGTATCAAAATCAATTGATTCTAATATATCCAGATCAAGTCCTTCAACATCCAGTGAAATAAAATTGGGGTGAGGAGCAAAATATTTTTTAAAAATGTCATTAATATTTTTAAGTGGAACCTTCTTCACCTCGTAATTAATACCTGTTTCATTTTTTCGAATGTCAGCTTCTTCTTTAGAAAAAGTGCTCCAGCCATTTACTTCTCCCGGAAACATATAAAAGTTAACGTCATCTTCATTGTTTATGCCTATGCCTATATTTAACAGGATATCGTTTGGTCTTTGCTTTTTGATAGTCTGATACATTGTAATGTCAGGTTCTATACAAACACCTTTGCAACCACGAAGATAAAAATTGTATGTATTATTGCATAGCTTCGGTTGGTTTGTCCCAATTTCTAAATAAGTAGGATGAGTTATTTTAAGAGTAGAAAATAAATAGTCGATAATTATATCTTCTCCCGTTTGTGAATACGTCGCTTTTGCATTTAAAAAAATGACATCCAATCCTTTCTTGCACTTATTAAAAATTCGTTTTATATTCATTGTAAAATTACTTTATAGTAGTGCTCTACTTTTTATAAATATCTATTGTTGGGATCGGGAAAATAAAACCTGTACCTCTTTCTAAAGCTTTTTTTTCTCTTTCTATAAATTCAGCTTTGAAATGCCAGGGTAGTACCAGGTAATAATCCGGGTTCATTGCACGACTTTCTTCCTCACTGATAATTGGGATATTAGTTCCTAAGGTAAAAGCTCCATATTTATCGGGGTTTCGTTCTGCTGCATATTCTACCAACATACTATTGATATTGCACCATTGTAAAATGGTATTACCTTTTGTAGATGCACCATAAATATGAACTTTTTTACCTTCGTTCTTTAATTTAATTAATAGGTCGTGCAATTCATTTTTCACTTTTTCTATTCTGTATTGAAAAGCAACATATGGTTTATCGGTATCCAGTTCTAAGTCAAACTCTGTTTGCCTGACATCATTCATCAGTTTATGATCAGCTTTGTTATAGTACAAGCTGCTTTCTTTGTGCGTAGCATAACAACGGATACTTCCTCCGTTAATGTCATTGAAAGATATTTTAAAAATTTTCATGCCAGCCATGTTTGCAATTTTTTCCAATACTGCCAGACTATAAAATTCTAAATGCTCATGGCAGATGGTATCATAACTATCTAATGCCAGCATTTGCGGCATATAGCTCATTTCAAAAACCCATATGCCTTCAGGCGATAAAAACCTTTTAATGTCTTTTACAAAATCAACGGGACTTTCTAAATCATAAAACATCGCGATGGATGTTATTATATCCATTTTCTTATCACCAATAGCTTTTGATAATTCAGGCGAAGGGAAAATATCCTGAACAACAGTTGCTATTTTTACCTCCTGAGCAACGTCGCTGGGGTCGCAGCCGAATTTTGTCCAATTTGCAGGATAATAATTTAGTAGCGTGCCATCATTACAACCAATGTCTAATACAGTGCAATTATCCTTCTTTAGAAGTCCTAATGTACTATCAACAATTTCTTTTAAATGATTACGCATTGTAGCGTTAGTACCGCTTCTGTACCAATAGGCAGCATATAAAATTTCAGAAGGCACGCTATGTTCCATTTGCAATAAGCCGCAAGCATTCTCATCTATTTGTGGATTACAACGTAGTAAGGAACAATTGATCTTTCTGTTTGAAGGCATTTCTTTACCTGGCTTCACAAATGATCCTTGCAAGTATTGAGGGCCTAAATCTATTACGGGAGTCAACGAAGCCGAACCACAAACGCGGCAAGTAGTTCTTTTACGAATATGCATAAGTGTATATAATTATTGAAATAAAGTAATAAAGAGATTAATATTTATGTAGTTATTATTTTTTTTAATTTTTCGGTATTTCCCCAGAAGTTCATAGGTTCAAAATTATTATATTGATAATAACCTAAATTCAATTTTATCGTTTTATTTATTTTAGCCAAATAATCAATAACAAATTGTTTTACAGTTATTGGTTGTCCGCTACAACAATTAATTATTCCATTTATTTTCTGTTGCAGAGAAATTGCAACGATATAGTCGGCAACTGTTTCTACAGGTAAAAAATCTCTTATTTGTTCGCCGCCACTCATATTAAAAGTTTCGGCATTCTGCTCAATTGCTTTATCGAGCTGCGAAGTTAAGGAATTTGGGTTTTGATGCTTCCCAAACATATAAAATAGCCTGACCCATTTCATATTTAGTAAAAATTCAGTTCTTACACTTTCTATAAATATCCGCAATTCGTTTTTGGCTATCGCATAAGCATTACTGGGGCTACATTCCATCTCCTCATTTAATTCACCTTCCTGCATCCCGTACTCAAAGCAAGTACCAGTTATAGTAATATCTTTTAGTCCGTTTTTGATGATATTTTTCAGGAAAGATTGATGTCTGGGTAAGTTTTCGGTTAAATGAAAATCGCTTTTATAATTTGGCAAGCCTTCCCAGGCTAAATGAATTAAAATATCGGGTGCGTTAAAGAATTGAAAATAATCAGTAGCATCGTCGAAGTTTTTAAGATCCAATTCAATATACTTTACTTTATCAAACCAGCTATAGGTTTTTGCTTTTTGAATATTCGATGACGTAGCAATAACCGACAACTTCTGTTTCAACAACTCTTCAATCACATAATTCCCAATAAAACCCGTGGCGCCAGTTACTAATACCTTTTTCATTTATAGTATTTCTAATTCAGGAATTGCGATGACAAATTTGCCTCCCCAATCTTTAATATAAGATAGCTGTTTTGTTATTTCACTTTTCAAATTCCAGGGTAATATAATAACATAATCGGGCTTTTGTTGTTTCAGATGGCTTTCGGCAACAACAGGGATATGACTTGCAGGTAAAAATTTATTTTGCTTATGAGGGTTTGCATCCACTACAAAATCTATCAGATCGTTTTTAATACCACAATAATTCAGAAGCGTATTTCCTTTTGCAGCGGCGCCATAAGCAGCAACTGTTTTACCTGCTTTTTTTTGATCAATCAGAAACTCAGTAATACCTAATTTTACTTTAGTTGCCTTTTGTTGAAAATTATTGTAGTAGGAGAGTGTATTAAGTCCTTTCGTAATTTCTTGATCTATTAATTTCTTAACATTTTCTGAAATTTCTTTAGTGTTATCTTCTTTGTGTTTTGCATAAATTCTTAATGATCCTCCATGTGTTGGTATTTCTTCTACATCAAACATTTCTAATCCCTGGGATTCAAATATTTGCTTAACTGTATAGAAAGATAAGTACGAAAAATGTTCGTGGTATATAGTATCAAACTGATTATTGTCAACTAATTGCATCAGGTGTGGAAACTCCATTGTTATTACACCGTTTTGTTTTAACGCTACTTTCATCCCGCCAACAAAATCAACTATATCGGGTACGTGCGCGAGTACATTATTACCTAATAACAGATCAGCCTTTTTATTATTTGCTGCCAGATCTTTCGCTAATCTTACTCCAAAAAAATCAATTATTGAATCGATTCCTTTTGCTTTAGCTGCTTCGGCTGTATTGGCTGTAGGTTCTATACCCAAAGCAGGAATATTTTTTTGTTTAAAGTATTGCAATAAATAGCCATCATTAGATGCTATTTCAATAACTAAAGAGGAATCATTTAATTTGAATCTGTCCGTTACTATATCAGTGTACTTTTTTGCATGTTCAAGCCAGCTTGTACTAAAGGATGAAAAATAAACATAATTATTATCAAAAATTGCATCGGACTTTTTATATTCATCTACCTGTACTAAAAAACATTTATTACAAGTGTATACTTTTAAAGGGAAAAATACTTCCGGTTCATTTAATTCATCTTTGGTTAAGAATGAATTAGATGCTGGCGAATTAATTAAATCTATAAATACGTCGGTCAATGGATTCTTGCAAAATCTACAATTCATAAATTATACTCCTTTAAAATTATTATCGAGAAAAGGATGTTCCTCATCTCGTTTTGAAATATTTGATAGCGGCAATGGCCAGTTAATAGCAATCTTTGGATCATTATATCTTATACCCGCTTCAACATTAGGTTGATAAAATTGAGAATGATGATAGATCAATTCGCAATCGTCACTCAGTGTTTGAAATCCATGTGCAAAGCCTTCCGGTATATACAACATTCGTTTATTCTCAGCCGATAATTCAACCCCGGCCCATTGTAAAAAGGTAGATGAATCTTTGCGTAAATCAATAATTACGTCAAAAATTTTACCGGATATACATCGTACTAATTTTATTTCAGCAAAAGAAGCTCCTTGATAGTGCATTCCTCGTATCGTTCCTTTCTGTGCAGTGTAAGAATGATTTAACTGAACCCATTCCTTTGTGTGGCCAATTTTCTCAAACTCATGTTTGCAAAATGTTCTTGCAAACCAACCTCTTTCATCCTGAAACAGATCAAGGTCTATTATAAAACTACCCTTTAAAACTGTTTCTGTAAATTTCATTTTGCCTGATATTGTTTAATCTGATCTAAAGTAAAATTAAACAAATCCATTTCATTTTTCTTATACCAGTTAATTGTCCATTCAATTGCCTGTTGACTGTTTAATTTGGGTTGCCAGTTCAATTCTTTTCCAGCTTTGGTAATATCTAGTTTTAACAGTCCGGCTTCATGTACCTGATCGGCAGTAGAAATATCTTTCCAGTGACCTGCTCCCCAATTATTTATAGCGATATCGACCAATTTATTTACAGGTAAATGATCGCTGGGAAGCGGGCCAAAATTATATGCAGGCGAAACTTTTGAATAATCTGTATATGCACAGATGGCTAATTGTAAATAGCCGCTTAATGGCTCTAAAACATGCTGCCATGGCCTAATCGAATTAGGGTTTCTTACTTCAATGAGCTCATTATTTTGCAAAGCTCTCACAATATCAGGAATAATCCTGTCTTTGCTCCAATCTCCGCCACCAATTACATTTCCTGCACGTGCGCTAATTATCGCTTTTTGATGTTGTTGGTATTGTTTTATATTGAAGAAAGAATTTCTAAAAGAGTTTGTCACTATTTCTGCCGCAGCTTTGCTGGCACTATAAGGGTCGTAGCCACCGAGTATATCTTCTTCTCTGTAATGGTAATCAATTTCCTTATTATCGTAAACTTTGTCGGTTGTTATTACAATGACTGTACACTTTTTATTAAGGTGAATAACGGATTCTAATAGATTTGCTGTTCCAATTGCGTTTACATCGAATGTTTCGGAAGGGATCTCGTAGGAACGTCTAACTAAAGCCTGAGCTGCTAAGTGAAAAATAACATCGGGTTGAAAATTATTGATCTCTTTTTTAAGCCTTTCTTTATCTCTAATATCGGCAAAAATATTCTCGAATTGCAGGTTTGATTTTGTGATATTAAATAGGGAAAATTCGTTTTCCGGGGGTAAAGAATAACCTTTAATTTCTGCACCCAATATATGAAGCCAATTAATCAACCATGCTCCTTTAAATCCTGTATGTCCGGTAACAAAAATCTTTTTATTGCGATAAAAATTATCAAGTGTTTTGTTTAATTCCACTTTTTCCATTTTGCAGTATTAGTTTTCCAAAGTTCTTCCAACTCTAGTTTATCACGCAACGCATCCATACATTTCCAAAATCCATTGTGTTGAAAAGCCATAAGCTGCTTATCATTCGCAAGTTTTTCAAGTGGTTCATCTTCCCACATCATATTGCTCATATCACCTTGTAAATAATCAAATACTGCTGGCCTTAATACAAAAAAACCTCCGTTGATCCACTTTCCTTCATCTTTAGCTTTTTCCCTGAATGATACCACCTCACTATTACCTGCAAGATCCATTCCGCCAAACCTAGCTTCTAATTGTATAGCTGTTACTGTCGTAATTTTATTATGTGTTTTATGAAAGGCTACAAGATCCGCAATGTTCACATCGCAAACACCATCACCATACGTAAGCATAAAATCTTCATTACCAATATACTTTTTTACCTGCTGCAAGCGCCCTGCAGTTTTTGTATTTAAACCAGTGTCTACTAAAGTAACTTTAAAATTATCTGATTTAGTTCCGAGTATTTCCATTTTATTATTAGCCAGGTCAATAGATATATCTGAATTATGCAAAAAATAATTCATAAAATATTCTTTAATGACATACCCCTTATATCCTAAGCAAATAATAAATTCATTAAATCCATAATGACTATACATTTTCATAATATGCCAAAGAATAGGCTTACCTCCAATTTCAACCATAGGTTTAGGGCGAATGTCTGTCTCTTCGCTAATCCTTGTTCCTAAACCTCCAGCAAAAATTACAACTTTCATATAACAGGTGAATTAAGCATTCTAAGGAATAATATGCGCTTGAATGTTTATTTTTTATCGACAGTTATTAATTCTGTTTCCATCATTTCCTTTACTAACATTGGTAAATCATATTTTGGTTTCCAGCCCAGTTGTTTGTTTGCTTTAGACGGATCTACAATTAATAAATCTACTTCAGCAGGTCTAAAATATCGAGGATGTATACCAACTACCTGTTTACCAGTCGGCAATTGATATTTTGGATTATTACATTTTTTTACAAACGCCTTTTCGTCAACACCTGTTCCCGTAAATTCTAATTCAATTCCTGCTTCACTGAAAGACATTTTAACAAAATCTCTAACTGTAGTAGTAACTCCGGTAGCCAATACAAAATCTTCCGGCTTTTCCTGCTGCATCATTAACCACATACCTTCAACATAATCTTTAGCATGCCCCCAATCGCGCTTAGCATCAAGATTTCCTAACAATAAAATATCTTCTTTACCGACGGCAATTTTAGCAACGGCAATAGTGATCTTTCTCGTTACAAATGTTTCGCCTCTAAGCGGACTTTCGTGGTTGAACAGAATACCGTTTACGGCATACATATCATAAGATTCCCTATAGTTTACAGTGATCCAGTATCCGTATAGTTTAGCAACACCATATGGAGAACGAGGATAGAAGGGCGTTGTTTCTTTTTGTGGTATCTCCTGTACCAAACCGTATAATTCGGAAGTAGAGGCCTGATAAAAACGTGTTTTCTTTTCCAGGCCCAAAATTCTTATCGCTTCTAAAATTCTCAATACGCCTATTCCATCTGAATTTGCAGTGTATTCAGGAGTTTCAAAACTAACCTGAACATGGCTTTGTGCTGCCAGGTTATATATTTCGTCGGGCTGTGTTTGTTGTATAATACGTAACAAGCTTGATGCATCTGTAAGATCGCCATAATGCAAATGAAAACGATCCGATAAACTTTTATCAAAAAACAAATGATCTATTCTGTCTGTATTGATCAAAGAACTACGGCGTTTAATACCGTGAACATTATATCCTTTGCTTAATAAGAGTTCTGCTAAATAAGCTCCATCCTGACCTGTGATTCCTGTAATTAAAGCTACTTTCATTATCTATTTTAAATGTGATCAAAAATAGGGATATATTTTAAGTTTATTCCCTAATAAGACCTATAAATGTTGATTATTTTCTCTTAGCCAAAACAATATATTTTATTTAACAGATAAGGCATTTGCTGCTTTCTTTGCTATGGCTTCCCAATAAAAATGTTCAAAATATATTGTAGGGATATGATTTTCAATGTCTGTCATAATAATGGCTGCAGCAAATAATTTCCAGTTATCGTTGGCTACAATTTGCATTTTATTGCCGGTGATACTAAGAGGCACGCCAATAGCTCCATTTGAAGTTGTTACCACATTCATATCATAACCCAATGATTCTACCAATTTAGTTTTAATGCCGCCGCCATCAATAACAGGATTAATAAAAATATCTGCGCCTTTAAAATAGGGGATAATATCATCTACAAAACCGGCATAAATTATATTTTCATTTGTATAATCAATTAGTTTATTATAACCAGGCGGCAGACCTTTTCCACAGATTATTATTTTATATTTAAAATTGTGATCATTTAAAAGAACGGGATTAATTTTTTTGATGATAATATCAATGGCATCCTGATTTGGTTTGTAATCTAATGTACCATTAAAAAGCAACAATTTATCCTGACGATCAATCGCATATTTTGAATACAAAAAATCCTTCGCTATTTTTTTTTCTTCCTGGAGAGGGGCTTTGTTTAACTCGAACCCATAAGTTATAGTGGTGCATTTTTGCTTCGCAAGATTAAAATGCCTGATAGCGTAATCTTTATCCTCGTCACTGATGAAAAAACAAATATCGGCACTTTTATATGTCAGCTTTTCATACAACGCCAGTATTTTCCACCACCATTTTCCTGTACTTTTAAAGCGAACATTTTCAATATTATGAGAATGGACTATTAATGTGATTTTACATAAATGCTTTAACAATATGCCTAACCATCCGTAGTAAGGATGTTCTAATATTACGTGTGTTATCTCTCTTTCTTTAATTATTTTCTTTAGCGTAAAAAAATAAAAAAGATTTATATACCTGATTTTACTATTGGACAAAACATTCAATAGCTCATATCCGTCAGACAATTTCGGATCATTGCTTTGTACTGTAACACAGGTAAGTTTTACTTCCCTACAAAAAAAACGGTTAAAAAATGCAATACCTTTTTGTCCGCCCATTTTTGCAGGAAGAAACTGATAGGATACAAGGCTTAGAACATTTTTCATATGTTAACTGATTGGAAAATTAGGATACATCTTTTTGTTCCTTTGCCCTGTTTTTCCAAATCATAAAAGCACTGAGTAGTAAAAAGCCCCACGCAAATAAGCTAGCGAATTTTGCAAATGATTCACCCAATGCAACGGATTTAGGCTCAAATTTAAACTCGATCAGATGTTTACCGGCAGGAATAGCCAATCCTCGTAAAGCATAATCTACTTTGCAGTAATCAACTTGTTTTCCATCTATATAAGCATCCCAACCTTTGCTGTAATACATTTCGCTAAACACAGCAAACTGGTTTGCAGATGAATTAAAATCATAAGTGATATCGTCATTCAAATTTTTTATCAACCTGATGTAAGACGAGGAATCATATACAGGTTCAAAAGGAACTTTACTTTTAAAGCTTTGATCAATCACAACAGTATTTGCAGGGTCGATACTATCTAAGGCATTCATTTCTTCATTAGCATTATTAACATACCTGATCTCTTTAATCAACCAACAATTACCCAAGGCATATTTATTAGCTACCGCAATCGTTTGCTTAGGATTATTCTGATCTGGTATTATAACATATTTCATGTTCAACATATTCAACACCTGAAAACTATCTTTCGCATTTGGGTTAGCGGCCCAGGCCTGAATATTTTTAAATAGCTCTTTGTTTTTTAAATCCTCAAATACTCCCAGTTTAGCCGGGCTATAGCCACCAATTGCATTGTGTTTGTAAGAAGCTATAGCATCATTAAATGTATTACCAACAGATACCTGAAAACCACTATTTCCATCGCCAAAAGCAAGGTTCAATACCCTGAAAAACGAAGGGTCCCTTTTGATTTGAATATCTGCATTATAATCTTTATACACAGTTTCATAATCGGTAGGGTCTATAAAATTATCATCATTTAAATAACGTTTGCCAACACCAACCAGATCAATTGCGGTTAACAAAATTAATGCGGCATACACAATACCCGGTTTTATAATTTGTTTTGTATAGAGAAAGATAACGGCCACGCCAGCTAACAGAAAACCAAGCGTTCTCCACATATCTTCTAAATAAAGAGCTTGCCTGTCTTTAACGATAGCACCTATATAAGCATTTACAAACTCACTATTATTTTGTAATGCATCGCTCAGGTTCTTTCTTAGTTCATTTGTTTCTTCATTTTTAAAGTCTGCTAAAAAGTAAAATAAAACTAACCCCGCGGCTATTGACCCTGCGATGATCAGGCTTTTTTTACCGATATCAGTTAATCTTTCTTTATCAGTTATTCTCACTAATTCATTTACAAAGATTACCCCCAGCAATGGTACCGTTAATTGAGGAATCACCAAAGCCATTGCAGGTGTTCTGAATTTATTATAAAAAGGTAAATGATCAAAAAGAAAATAGTTCAGCGATTCGAAGTTTTTACCGAATGCCATTAAAACGCCTATAAGCGTGGCCGCTAATATCCACCATTTATGTTCGCTTTTTGATAATACCAATCCTAATACAAATAACAGACAAATAATAGCACCAAAATAAACAGGACCGGATGTTGAAGGTTGGTCGCCCCAATATGCACTGGCAGCCTGGTATAGTTGCTGCGTTAATTGTTGTGGTATGTTTGGGGAATTTTGAAGTACATCTGCTACTTTCGAATCATCACCTAAACTTGTTGAAGATCCGCCACCAAATGCATTAGGAACTATAAAAGTAAGGGCCTCAGCTTTGCCATAACTCCATTGAAATGCATACTCCTTATCTAAACCGCTTTTTGTTGTTTTATTGCCTGTACCTGTGCTGGTAAGAGCGCTTCCGCCACGCATACTTTCAGTAGCATATTCGTAAGTAGCGAAGTAGCCCATAGAGCATATCAATAAAGCAATTAAAGGCAGGAAGCTGCTTAGCAAAAGTGAAATAGCCAGGTGTTTATACGCTTTTTGTTTTACTGTATTTATAATAAGATATATACCAAGACAAAAAGCAATTATAATAGTGTAGTAAAGAATTTGCTGATGACTTTGCTCAATAAAACAAGTAGAGAAAATTAATAATAGAGAACCGCCCCACCAATATTTTTTATTAAAGATGAGTAATATAGCTCCTAATATTGCAGGTGCATACGCCATTGACAATAACTTGGTATTATGCCCAACTGCTATTAATATAGGGTCATAACTACAATAACCGTAAGCTATTGCCCCTAAAATAGAGAGCCAGGGATTTACGCCTATAACGATGCACAAAAAATAAAAACAAGCACAGGCAATAAATAGGAAATACACGGGAGCCGGTAATCCTAATGTGAATATATCTGCAAAAGAAGATATTGATATGAAATAGGATTTAGGTGCCATTGCGATTTGGTAAGCAGGCATTCCACAAAACATACTATTTGTCCAAAGAGGATAATAACCATTTTTAGCATTAAACTCTATAGACTGCTCTGCCATGGCCTTCCATTGTTGTGTATCATGCTGCTCAACTACTTTCCCGTTTAACACCGGAGCTGTAAATACTATAGATAATAACAGAAATGTAAAAAAGGCAACGATATGAGGAACAAGGATCTTGAAATTGAAGTTTTTCATGCAGATTTTTTTCTTTAGGCAGCAAATTAAAAGTTTTATACCGAAAAGCACAATTGTTCAAAAAATACTTGTGCAACATTTATCGTTTACCATAAAATATAACAAAATGTAAAAAGTTAATCACGTTTGTGGAAAATTTTAACTTCTTTCTTTTACTTGATTTTCCGAAATTTATATCTAACGAACTAACAGTTGACAGAAAATAAAGAAATATCGGCACTTTTTCATCTGATCGATGATCCTGACGTAGACGTTTACAATACGGTTAGTGATAAGATCATTTCTTTTGGAAAAGGCATTATACCAAACCTGGAGCACCTTTGGGAAAATACCACCAATGAAGAGATCCAGGAAAGAATTGAATCGTTGATACATAAGCTTCATTTTCGCGACCTTACTGAAGATTTTATGCACTGGAAGAATGGTAGCTGCGAATTATTGCAAGGTGCCTTGTTGACAGCTCAATATCATTATCCTGATCTGCAAAGTATGCAGGCACTTCAGGAAATTGAAAAATTACGCCGTAATGTATGGCTTGAACTAAACAGTTACCTTACTCCGTTAGAACAAGTAAGTGTTTTAACCAGTATTTTATATAATTATTACAAATTATCCGGAACTGAGATCGCTTATGATCATCCAGAAAATTTCCTGATCAATAAGACACTTGAAACAAAGAAGGGGAATGCTATCAGCAATGGCATAGTTTATCTCATCCTTTGCGAATTACTCGATATTCCTGTACGGGCAATCAATATTCCCAGGCAGTTTATCCTCGCTTATTTCGATCCTCAATACGAATTCATGAACCCGATAGGACATTCATCTGAGAAAATAAGTTTCTACATAGATCCTTTGAACGGACAAATATATTCTCATAAAGATGTTGAAAATTATTTCAAGCGTATCTCTGTACCACCGACTACTTCGTATTTTAAAAAGATGAACAACAAACGCATTATTCAGTATTTGCTGGAAGAGTTGAGCAAATGCTTTGACAATGATCGTAACAGGTACAAGATGGAAGAGCTATTGCAATTGGTAAAGCTTCTTGATGATGATATCTGATAAGTAATATTACAAGACCAGTTGGAAATTTTCCATATACAATTCAATATTAAATAAAAAAGGTAGTCTGCAAAACAGACTACCTTTTTTATTATAGAGATTATTATTAATTAAAATAAACCGCCTTTTCTTAAAGCAACTGTACCGCCACCGATTTTAAATCCATTTTCATAGATCTCTAATTTGTAAGCGCCTACTTCGAAGTTAGTTCCTTTCCAATCAGTATTAACTGTCTGGCGCTGGCCCTGAACGTAGTTAACTTCCACTTTTTGAGTATACACTTTTTCAGCGCTATCTCTTGGAATGAATGTACCTGAACCTTGAGACTCAACAGATAAAGGCTTTCCGTTAGGAGCAGTGATGCAAATGAACAATTGTTTTGCACCTGAAGCAACAATACGGTTTTCATCCAAATCAAAAGAAACATGTAGTTTGTTTACTTTCTTAGCTTTTGTTGTTTGTTTTTCTTTACCACTGTTTTTAACATCAACACCAGTTACAGAGAAGTTAGATGCATGTAAAGTTGATCCAACATCAATAGTACTGTCATTTGATTTTTTAGTAGAATCAAATGTTTGTTTAATTGAATCTCTTTGATTGATTACAGTAGCTTTTTCCTGAGTTAATTGAGCATTTTCAGCTTTTAATTCAGCTATTTCTTTTTCGTATCCGTCAATTTGAGCATCAAAAGATTTGATCTTACGTTTTAATTCTGCTAATTGATGCGCATCTAAATTTGTTTTTGACAACAATTTTTTGATCTGCTCTTCTTTATCAGCTAATTCTTTGTCTTTAGCAGTGATTTGATTGTCTTTGTCGATATCAGTTGTTTTCAAACTGTCGTAGCGGCTTGTTTCTGCAGTAAATAAAGTTTGCAAAGAATCTTTTTCAGTTGTAACTGTAGTAATTTGTCCAGCCTGTTGTGCAATCACTTCGCCGGTTTTATTCTTATCATAAATAATGTAGCCCCAGGTTGCTACTAATAAAAGGATCAACAAAATCGTAATCCATTTTTTTGAACTTGACTGTTCTTGCGGAGAATTGTCTACTGACATAGTTTTAAAAATTTTGGTAATTGAATGTTTTTTTCGAGAATAGCGTAAATCGCGTTTACAATGTTACAAAAATATTATCTATACATAACAATAATATCAGATAAAATATCTAAAATTTTGTTTAATCTTAAATAAATCATCAATACCAGCGCTTGTTACAATAAAAGTAGAAATTAAACGTTTACCGCGGTTGCCATTCATCAAATAAACCAAAACAGACTCGGATACTATTTTTGAATCCTCACTTGTATTGGTTTATTTTTGCTGTAATGAAACATCTCGCTTCACTCAATCGCTTTTTTTGGAACTATCGCTGGCGGCTACTTTTAGGAATTTTATTTGTTGTACTGACGAATTATTTCAGGATACTTTCTCCACAGCTTACAGGGTATGTGGTAAATATTGTTGTCAATAAAGCCGATCATAGTACTGTTGCTACAACACACAATAATCAGAACGATATTATTGTTCAGGCGATCATCAATCATCTGGAAGCAAAATCATTTGGTGAAAAAGTTTTATGGAGTGGCATCACCCTATTAATATTAGCTGTTATCAGTGGTTTTTTTATGTTTCTAATGCGGCAGACGATCATCGTAATGAGCCGGTTAATAGAATATGACCAGAAAAACCAGGTATTTACACACTACCAGCAACTGGATACTAATTTTTACAAAACGCATAGTACCGGCGATCTGATGAACCGCATCTCCGAAGATATAAGCAGGGTAAGAATGTACACTGGCCCTGCAATTATGTATGTTGTAAACCTTGCTGTAACTATCGGGTTCAGTATTTACTTTATGGTAAAAGCCAGTCCCAGGTTAACGATTGTGGCCTTATCGCCTTTGCCCATCTTAGCTTTTACGATCTATTTTGTTAATACAATTATCCATAAAAAAAGTGAACGTATCCAGGCATTATTAAGTGATCTCACGACTAATGCACAAGAATCGTACAGTGGAATAAGGGTTATTAAGTCTTTCGTTCAGGAAAGAACCATGTTTGGCTTTTTTACAAAAAATAGTGAAGAATACAGAAAGAACGCATTAGGATTGGCTAAGACAGAAGCCATCTATTTCCCAAGCATTGCTTTATTGATCGGGTTAAGCACACTGATAACAATTATGGTGGGCGGATTGGATTATGTGCACGACCCGATACATAACAAAGTTGGTACCATTGCTGAATTTGTTTTATACATTCAAATGCTCACCTTTCCTGTAAGTGCCATTGGATGGACAGCCAGTATGATACAAAGAGCTGCTGCCTCCCAAAAACGTATCAACGAATTTTTGCAAACCAGGCCAACTATCCAAAATGCTATCGAAAAAATTAAACCGCCGTTAACAGGCAATATCAGTTTTACCAACGTCGATTTTACTTATCCGCATACGGGAATTAACGCTGTTAAAAATTTCTCCTTACAAGTTGCACCGGGAGAAAAAATAGCGATCGTAGGAAGAACCGGTTCAGGAAAATCTACTATCGCACAATTGCTGTTACGGATGTATGATCCGCAGAAAGGAATGATCATGTATGACGGCGCACCATTAACCAAGATCGATATTGAATACCTGCGATCGCAAATAAGTTATGTACCACAAGATGTCTTCTTATTTAGTGAAACCGTAAGCAATAATATCCGTTTTGGATATGATGATGCGACGCAGGAACAAATAGTAAAAGCAGCTAAACAAGCCAGTGTACACAATGAGATTGAGCATTTTGCACATCAATACGAAACCCTGATAGGAGAGCGTGGGGTGACATTAAGTGGGGGACAAAAACAACGAATATCTATTGCCAGAGCCTTGATAAAAGAAGCTAAAATTGTGATCTTTGATGATTGTTTAAGCGCTGTAGATGTTAAAACCGAGAAGGAAATATTGAATGGATTGAATGAATACCTGGATAAGAAAACAGCTATAATCATTACCCACCGCATATTTTCATTGATCACGTTCGATAAGATTATAGTGATCGATGAAGGAAAGATCGTAGAAGAAGGCACACACGACCAACTTTTACAAAAAAACGGTTACTACGCAGATATGTATGCCCGCCAGCAAAACCAGGAAGATACCAACGATGATATTTCCCGAAATTAGCTATACATAAGCCTTATATACCCTTAAAATCAGGTTCTCCAAAATTTTGCCAATTCAAAAACAACTATATCTTTGCTTTGGACAAATTATTTACCCGAACCAAAACCTAAATTTTACAACAGTGGCGTACGACAACAACGAAAACAACAACGACAAAAAAATTGAAAGCGTTTATAGCAAACGTATCAGAGCGGGAAAACGCAGGACCTATTTTTTTGACGTAAGAGAAACTCGTGGAAGCGATTATTATTTAACTATTACAGAAAGCCGTAAACGTTTTGATTCTGACGGATACGATAGACATAAGATCTTTTTATACAAAGAAGATTTCAATAAATTTATTAAAGGGTTGATCGAAGCAGTTGATTATGTGAAAACCGATCTTATGCCTGATTTTGATTTTGATGCCTTCAACCACGATAATCCATACGAAGGTGAAGATGGTGCTTCTCCTGAAACAAAAGCAGCAGAAACTACAGCTGATATAGTAGCTGAACCAGCACCTATCATTCCTGTAGAAAACATAACACCTGTAGATAACGGCAGTACGGAAGAAGTTGATAAATGGTAAAACCAAACTTAGTATAAAATAAAAAATCCTCTCAAACGAGAGGATTTTTTTATGCAGTAACTATCAATTATTTGCGCATTTTTTTATACGCATTGATCAATCCGTTAGTTGAAGAATCATGTGAAGTAACCGGTGCATCGGATTGTAATTCAGGTAATATTTTATTAGCCAATTGTTTACCTAATTCAACACCCCATTGGTCAAAACTATAAATGTTCCAGATAATTCCCTGTACAAAGATCTTATGTTCATACAAAGCAATTAATTCACCCAAGGAGAATGGCGTGATCTCTTTAACCAGGAAAGAGTTTGTTGCACGGTTACCCTGAAATATTTTATATGGAATAAGGGCTTCTTTTGTTCCTTCTGTAATCAATTCATCTTTTCCTTTACCATTCATTAAAGCTTCGGTCTGTGCAAAAAAGTTGGTCAATAATTTTTGATGGTGATCGCCTAAGGGATTATGACTGATCGCCGGTGCAATAAAATCGCAAGGGATCAATTGCGTACCCTGGTGGATCAATTGATAAAATGCGTGCTGGCCATTGGTTCCAGGCTCGCCCCAGATAACCGGGCCGGTTGCATATTGCACCTGTGCACCATTTCTATCAACATATTTACCGTTGCTTTCCATATTTCCTTGTTGGAAATAAGCGGCAAAACGATGCATGTATTGATCGTAAGGCAAGATAGCTTCTGATGCAGCATTAAAGAAGCTGGTGTACCATATACCGATCAGCGCCATTATTACCGGGATATTATGATCGAACGAAGTATCCCTGAAATGAGTATCTGCTTTATGCGCGCCTTTTAATACTGCTTCAAAATTATCGTATCCGATAGTTAAAGCAATTGACAGCCCGATAGCACTCCATAAACTGTATCGGCCTCCAACCCAATCCCAAAAAACAAACATATTTTCTGGAGCGATACCAAATTTCACTACATCTTTTTCATTTGTACTTAATGCCGCAAAGTGCTTAGCAATATGTTTTTCATCTTTTGCGGTAGCTAAGAACCAGTCCCTTGCAGAGTTGGCGTTGGTCATAGTTTCCTGCGTAGTAAAGGTTTTGCTGGCGATCAGGAATAATGTTTCTTCTGCATTTACTTTTTTCAAAGTTTCGGCAATATGTGTTCCATCGACATTGCTAACAAAATAAGTCTGGATACCTTTTACCCAATAAGGTTTTAAAGCTTCTGTCACCATTACGGGTCCAAGATCGCTACCACCGATACCTATATTAACGATCGTTGTGATCTTTTTGCCAGTGTAGCCTTTCCATTCATCACCGTGTATTTTTGCACAAAAGCTTTTCATTTGTGCCAGTACTTTTTGAATTTCAGGCATTACATCTTTTCCATCAACTAATACAGGCTTTCCGGAGAAATTGCGTAGGGCAGTGTGTAATACAGCTCTATCTTCCGTTACATTGATCTTTTCACCGGTGAACATTGCTTCGATAGCAGCAGGAAGCTGACAATCATTTGCTAATTGTAATAAAAGCTCTTTTGTTTTATCGGTGATGATATTTTTAGAATAGTCGAATAATATCTCATCAAACTGGATAGAAAACTTAGCAAACCTTTCTTTATCTGCTTTGAACAAGTTGCTCATGTGCACTTGTTTCATCTCTGTATAATGTAATTGCAAAGCCTTCCAGGAAGAAGTGTAAACGGGGTTGATCTTAGGAAACATTTTTGTGTAAAGTTTAAATTTCGCCAAAGTTATCTAGAGAAATCCCAAAATACAAAAAAACAAATTTCAGTATTATGTACAGTAATAATAAAAATGCCATGATCAAACCGATCATGGCATTTACCCTTTTGTATCTTGTATTTTATCGAAGATCAATATTTAAAATTCCCTTTAAAATTCTTCTTAAACTCTAAAAAATCAGGTATTGAAACATTCTGTACGTACGGGTTATTAGGATTGTAATAAATATACTCCTGGTGATAATCTTCCGCAGGATAAAATTTTGTGAACGGAAGTACCTGCGTAGCGATCTTCGCATTGTACTTCTTTGAATCTGTTAGCTTTTTTATTTCTGCAGTAATGACCTGTTTCTCTTTATCATTTGTATAAAAAGCAATGGAACGATACTGTGTACCTTCATCATTTCCCTGTCCGTTAACCTGAGTTGGATCCTGACTGGCAAAGAAAGCTTCTACCAATGTCTGGTAACTTATCCTGGCAGGATCGTAGTAAACCTGCACTGTTTCTGCATGTCCGGTTGAACCAGTACAAACATCTTCATAACTCGGATTTTTGGTTGTCCCACCTGCAAAACCTGATACGGCATCTGTTACACCTACTAAACTTTGGAATACCAATTCCGCATGCCAGAAACATCCTTCAGAAAAATAGGCTACAGATTCATTGGCTGTATGGTTTTTATTGCCCGGTATAATTTTAAGTGGTTTTGTCTGCGTTTGTCCGCATGAAACAAAAAGCACAATCGCTAAAAAAGTAGAAAATAATGATCTCATGATAATTGATTTTGTAGAATAAACGATGCGCTAAGCGATTAGGTTTTACGGTAATTGTTAAGATAAATCCAAATGGTATACCAATTTAGCACGAAAGCATTTATTTTTGCGTAAAATTTGGATATGGGACTTAAAGAACAATTTGAACAGGCGCAGGCTGATAGTAAGCTTTTAACAAAAAAGCCTTCAACTGATGTTTTATTGCAGTTATACTCACTATTTAAGCAAGGGCAGGAAGGTGATATTAATATCGATCCCCCAACTAATATGTTCGATTTTGTAGCTAAAGCGAAATATGGCGCCTGGGAAAAAATGAAAGGCAAGCCAAAAGAAGAAGCCATGCAGGAATTCATTGATAAGATAAATGAGTTAAAAGCCCAGCAATAGCATCTTATATTTAATATTGAATAAGTAATATCGCCTTAATCTTTTTAGATTCTTATTAATATTCAATTTAAATCACCAATATTCAATAATAAGCCTTATATTTACATTGTGATTTAGCTCTGTGAGCACATAGTTTTAGATAGATTCAAATTTTTACATTCTCCACTCGTAATAGTTTTCCTCTTTTTAATCGTTTTGTTTACTGGTACCATCACAGGTATTTTATTTTTATTTATTTTAATTTTTAGATTTTATGAACATTTATGTTTCAAATTTGAGTTTCAACACAAGTGATGTTGAATTGAATGAACTTTTTGCAAGATTCGGTAGCGTTTCTTCTGCTAAAGTAATTATGGACAGAGAAACAGGCCGCTCACGTGGTTTTGGCTTTGTTGAAATGGCTTCTGACGAAGAAGGTAAAGATGCAATGTTAGGCTTAAACAACAAAGAAGTTGAAGGTCGTGCAATGAGCGTTTCTATCGCAAAAGAAAGAGAAGAAAGAAGCGGTGGTAATAGCTACAGCAACAACCGTAACTCTGGTGGCGGTGGCAACAGAAGATGGTAATCATTAACTGATAATATTTTCGAAAAAGAGCTCAATTTATTGGGCTCTTTTTTTATGTTGAAACTGTAGTATTTACCGCAAAGTCGCAAAGATGAAATGTATAAGTCGCAATTACAACTTTGCGACTTATTTGCATTTACTTATTTTGCTTTGCGTGAAACAAGTTTTGGGTTTTAACTTTTGACTTTTTACTTAGCTTTGACCTTAAATAATTTAAAGCACCAAACGAATGGCTCCAAAAAAGAACGCGGCAATACTTTTCATCTTCATCACTTTATTAATAGACGTGATCGGCATCGGCTTGATCATTCCTGTTATGCCAAAACTGATCAGTACATTGATTCATGGCAGTATCAGCGATGCTTCTAAATATAGTGGCTGGCTTACGTTTGCATATGCCCTGATGCAATTTTTATTTTCACCAATGCTGGGTAATTTGAGCGATAAGTTTGGCAGAAGGCCGATCTTATTGATGTCACTCTTTGGTTTAGGTATCGATTATATCTTTTTATCATTCGCACCATCGATCGGTTGGCTATTTGTCGGAAGAACAATTGCCGGAATAGGAGGTGCAAGTTTTACAACAGCTACGGCTTATATCGCTGATATCAGCAACGAAGAAAACCGCGCGCAAAATTTTGGAATGGTGGGTGCCGCTTTTGGATTAGGATTTATTATCGGACCCGCTATTGGTGGTTTGCTTGGAGGCTTTGGTGCACGTGTTCCATTTATGGTAGCAGCAGGTTTGAGCATATGCAACTGCATCTACGGATATTTTGTTTTACCTGAATCTTTGGATATGGCTCACAGGCGTGAATTTGATTGGAAGCGTGCTAATCCTATCGGTTCTTTGAAACAATTATTAAAATACGAAGATCTAAAAGGATTGATCGTTGCTTATTTTTTAATCTTCTTAGGAGGGATGGCGATCCAAAGCACCTGGTCATTCTTCACTATTCAAAAATTTAACTGGAATGAGAGAATGATCGGTATTTCATTAAGTGTTGTAGGTCTGTTGATCGCGATCGTGCAGGGAGGTTTGATACGTGTTGTTAATCCTAAACTTGGAAACAAACGCAGCATGTATCTGGGATATGTAATGTATGCCATAGGCTTATTCCTTTTCGCATTCGCATCTCAAAGCTGGATGATGTTTGTGTTTTTAATACCATATTGTTTGGGTGGCTTTTGTGGTCCGGCCTTACAATCTGTTATGTCTGCACAAGTTCCAAAGAATGAACAAGGCGAGCTGCAAGGTGGCCTTACAAGTGTAATGAGCTTAGCTTCGATCATCGGGCCGCCATTGATGACGAATATTTTTTCTTATTTTACAAAAGACAGTGCACCTGTGCATTTTCCGGGCGCTGCTTTTTTCTTAGGCGGTATCATCATGCTCACAGCATTTGTTGTATCTTATAAAACATTGCATAATAACACTGCTATATCATAAACCTATCTCGGATGATCAAAAGTATTGATGATTTTAAAAATGTTTTTTTTATCGGCGTTGCCGGAACAGGTATGAGTGCTATCGCGCAATATTTATCCGGCATTGGTAAAAACGTAAGTGGGTCGGATCGTTATTTTACGCCGGATACTTTTAACGAGACCAAAGAAAAATTGATGGCCGAAGGCATTCAATGTTTTTTGCAAAATGGTGAAGGTATCAATGAAAAGACAGACCTCATCGTTGTTTCTACTGCGATAGAAGATACTGTTTTCGAAGTGCAGAAAGCAAAGCAATTAAATATTCCCATCATCAAACGTTCTGAAGTATTGGCAATGATCGCTAAAAGTAAAAAGACGATCGCAGTAGGAGGCACATCAGGCAAAAGCACGACCAGCGGGATGCTATTTGATATTTTAGAAAAAGCCAATCTACAACCAAGTATCATCAGCGGCGCTGGATTGATCAGCATCATCAAAGAAGGAAAGATCGGCAATGCAAAAGTTGGCAAAGGAGAGTGGCTGGTTATTGAAGCAGATGAAAGCGACGGATCAATTGTTCAATACGAACCTGAGGTTGGTTTATTACTAAACATAGATAAAGACCATCAGGAAATTGATGAGTTGATAGAAATATTCGGCACATTTAAAAAGAACACCAAACAATTGTTCGTTGTCAATGAGTCGAATGCTTTGGCCAAACACTTATCAGCGAATAGCAAACATGATTTTTCTATAGATACAAAATCCGGAGCAGGCTATATTGCCACTGATTTTAAACAGGATGGCTTAACCATTTCATTTCAAATTAACGGTATTGTATTTAATTTGAATACTGTCGGCAAACACAATATGGAGAATGCTTTGGCAGCAACAGCTGTTGCCAATCAATTAGGCGTTGATCTGAAAACCTGCGCTGCTGCTTTAGAAAAATACGAAGGCATTTATCGCCGCCACCAGATATTAGGCAACAAAAATGGTGTTTGGGTAATTGATGATTATGCCCATAATCCTGCTAAATGTGCTGCTTCCATTGCAGCTTGTCAATACATTGCACCAAAAGTTATCGCTTGGTTTCAGCCTCACGGTTACGGGCCAACGCGTTTTTTAAGAACAGATTTTGTAAAAGAAATTGCTGCTGTACTAAGACCCGAAGATGAAATATGGATGAGTGAGATCTTCTATGCAGGTGGCACTGCCGTAAAAGATATTTCATCTAACGACCTGATAACAGATATCAAAGCTTTAGGTAAAAAAGCATTTTTTGTTGAGAATAGAAATGAATTCTTAAAAACTGTTCGTCCGCATTTAACTACTAATACAGTTTTATTATTAATGGGTGCCAGAGATCCGGGATTAGAACAGTTTGGGAAAGATGTATGGGAACAATTATAGCAGTTGAAATTCCTATCATAAATAAAAATGCCCAATAATTATTGGGCATTTTTATTTATAAAATATAATTGTACTAATATAATGTAATAGCAAATTTACCGTTAGTAATCACTTCTTTATTGCTACCAGTTTGTGTAGTATCTCCATTTAAATAAATGGTTCCCTGGAAAGTACCTTTCAGTGTAGTACCAACAATAGATGTAACTGTAACCGTATTAGGATTCAATATCGTGGAACCATAAAACCAAGAACTAGTACTAGTTGAATAATATTCAAAATAACCCTCGGTTGTGCTATCTCCAAACGATCCGTAAGTTTTAGCAGTGAATTTATTACTTAAGGTTTCGATACCAACATAGAGATTATTGTTAACTGAATCAGCATCTTGAAAATCAAAAACATTAAAGCCTCCACTTGTATAATATTCATAATAGCTAGGTATAGTAGTTGTATCCGGAACTCCATCAATATCAGCAGATATTACTAGGGATACTGGATAATTTGTTGTATCGCGTACTTTAACTGTATCATTCTCAATAACTGTTTTAGTTACTGTGTTTTTTTTGCAAGATGCAAGTGCTATCAAAGCTACAAGAGCTGATGCAAGTATTAATTTAATTCTCATGCGTTTATATTTAAATTAGTTGAAAAATAATTTCGTAAGCGTATAATGTGTATACTTTGTTCTTTTTTATTAAAGTACAGCCATACTGAATTTCCCGTTAGTAATTACTGCCTTGTTAGTCCCGGTAGCTGTAGTATCTCCTCCGACATAAACAGTTCCCTGAAACGTACCTTTCATTGTAGAACCAGAAATTGAAGTGATAGTAATTGTATTAGGATTTAGTACTGTAGAACCATAGTAATACTGTCCATTAAGGCTAAAATCAATAAAAGCTTCCGTAGTAGTATCTCCAAATGCTCCATAGGTTTTAGCGCTATAAGATGGCGATCCTGTAGCGATATATAGATCGTAATAATTATTATTTGAATCAGATGGGTCTATGTCCAAAAAGTTAAAAGTCTTACCATTGTAACCATTATCCGTATAATACTCAATATAAGGATAGACATTAGCTGGAAAAGGAACACCATTGATATCTGCAGATACGCTATCAGCTAAAGCATAGCTTGATGTGTCAAATGTGATCACTTTAGTTGTGTCATGCTGCGTGATCGTGTTTGTTGTTGTTTTTTTGCACGATGCAAGGGCGATAAGTGCCACGATTGTAGATAGGAGTACTAGTCTAATTTTCATACGTTTTTCAGTTTAGTTGTTAGGTGAATATTTGGGCGAATATAAAATGTTTTAAATGAAAAAACATAATTAATTAATCGATATACGAAAAAATGGGAACCATAAAGATACTTATATGCAGTAAATTGATAGTTAATTATGAAAGCGTGACGCTATTTTCAACTCTTCCACCACATTAAAAATAATCGGGCACATCGAATAATACATCAAGGTTCCAAACAAACGGTCTGTGAAATTGTCTTTATGTAAATGCGGAAAATCCCTGCATTCTGCAAAACGCTCCTCGTAAATGGTGCATTTTGTACCACCCAAAAAATGACAAGGGATCGTATTCATGATCATTTTTCCCTGTAAGCTCTCTTCAATGTATTTTGATTTCAAATCGGGAACGGTCATTTCCAAATGCGTCGCTAATCTTTCTGATTCTTCAGAAGTGATGTTTATCATTAAGGTCTTACAGCAATTACCACATTCTGTACAGTCAATTTTGGGTGTTATATCAGCATTAATGGCATGAACCAGCCAGTCGATTTTTTCGCTATCCTGTTTTTTCAGAAAAGACCGAAAATTATCATTTTCATTTTCTCTTTCGGCGGCCAGAGCCTGTATCGTAGTTAAATTCGTTTCCAGAAAATGATTTTTAATAGTAATATGAAGCGGCAAATATACCATTTAAGCACATTTAGCGTCTGCAATCTTATTTTATACACAACTGTTTAAAAGGGAAAATGATTCTGTTTACTCATTTAACTATATTTGCCACGACTCTAAATTACTAAATTTGTTAGTATATTTGCAGCGATTGCGGATAGTTTTAAACTTAAAAATTATCAATAAAGTCAAAAGACAATAGTTAAAACCAAAAAGTAAGTATGATGTAAGACTTATGGGTTTTGACTTTTCAATTTTAACTTTCAGAAACTAACTATTATAATAACACTTGAATGGCAGAAAAAGAAGTATCGATTTATAATGAAGACTCCATAAAGAGCTTAGATTGGAAAGAGCATATCCGCCTGCGCCCGGGAATGTACATTGGTAAACTCGGAGATGGTAGCAGCGCCGATGATGGTGTGTACGTTTTGATAAAAGAAGTGATCGATAACTGTATCGATGAACACACCATGGGTTTTGGTAAACAGGTAGATGTAACGATCGAAGGCAAGACAATTACGGTGCGCGATTTTGGTCGTGGTATTCCTTTGGGGAAGGTTGTAGATGTGGTGAGTAAGATAAATACCGGTGCCAAATACGATAGCAAAGCCTTCCAGAAAAGTGTGGGATTGAATGGTGTGGGTACAAAAGCTGTAAACGCATTGAGCAATAATTTTACCGTGACCGCTTACCGTGATGGAAAAGAAAAGACGGCCGAATTTGCAAAAGGTGTTTTAATAAAAGAACATAAAGAAGTGGCGACAAAAGAACCCAACGGGACTTTTGTAACTTTTATCCCTGATGATACCATCTTTAAAAACTTCCATTTTGTACAGGAATATCTAGACAGCCAGTTTTGGAATTATTGTTACCTGAATGCAGGTTTGATCATGAACCTGAATGGCAAAAAATATGTAAGTAAAAATGGTTTGCTTGATCTTTTACAACGCAAGACAAATGAAGATGAGATCCGTTACCCGATCATTCATTTAAAAGGTGAGGATATTGAAGTAGCGCTAACGCATGAAAATGCGTATGGTGAAGAATATTACAGCTTTGTAAACGGACAGTTCACCACACAAGGCGGTACGCATTTAGCAGCATTCAGAGAAGGCTATGTAAAAACGATCCGTGAATTTTTCAAGAAAGATTATGATGCGGCCGATATCAGGGGCAGCATCTGCGCAGCAATAAGTGTGCGTGTGCAGGAACCGGTTTTTGAAAGTCAGACGAAAACAAAGTTAGGTTCATCGAATGTATATGAAGGCGGTCCTTCGATGAGGAATTTTATCGGTGACTTTTTAATGAAGGAGCTCGATAACTATTTACATCGCAATACCGCAACTGCAGAAGCATTAAAAAAGCGTATTGAACAAAACGAAAGAGAACGTAAAGAATTAGCCGGCATTAAAAAGCTCGCAAATGAAAGAGCGAAAAAAGCAAATCTTCATAACAAAAAACTAAGGGATTGCAAGTTTCATTACAACGATGAGGCAACGGGGAAAGACAAAGACAGCATATTAGAAAAACAAAAAGAGAGCACCATCTTCATTACCGAAGGGGATAGTGCGAGTGGTAGTATTACCAAAGCAAGAAATGTTAATACCCAGGCTGTATTCAGTTTACGCGGTAAACCATTGAACTGTTTTGGTCTGACGAAAAAAGTAGTGTATGAAAACGAAGAGTTCAATTTATTACAACATGCGTTGAACATCGAAGAAAGCTACGAAGACCTTCGTTACAACAACATCGTATTTGCAACCGATGCTGATGTGGATGGTATGCATATCCGTTTGTTATTGATGACGTTCTTTTTGCAATTCTTTCCTGATGTGGTAAAGAATGGTCACGTCTATATTTTAGAAACACCTTTATTCCGCGTAAGAAATAAACAGGAAACTATTTATTGCTATGATGAAACGGAAAAGCAGGCCGCTATGAAAAAGCTAGGCAGCAAACCCGAAATAACAAGGTTTAAAGGATTGGGAGAGATCAGTCCGGAAGAATTTGCACGCTTCATTAACACTGACATGAAATTGCAACCGGTGATGTTATTACCTGAAACACATATTCAACAATTGTTGGAATATTATATGGGCAAGAACACACCAAGCAGACAAGATTTTATTATTGATAATCTAAAGATCGAAGTTGATCTTGTAAACGAAGCGGAGGCATAATAATAACATGTTTGAATTTCACGCAGACAGAAGAAGATATTTTGATATTCAGGTAGAAAATACCCGTCAATATGTGCTGCCCTTTATCGAACAAAAATTTACAATAAAAGAAGGAACACGTGTTTTGGAAATCGGCTGTGGCGAAGCGGGTGTATTAAAAGCATTTACCGATAGAGGCTGTGTGGGCGTGGGCGTGGAGTTTGATGAAATAAGATTGGTATATGCAAGAGAATGGTTAACACATGAACTGCAAAAACAACAAATATCTTTTATCTCAAAAGATATTTATAAAGTAAATGTTGATGAAGAATTTTCAGGCCGCTTTGATATTATTGTATTGAAAGATGTAATAGAACATATTCACGATCAGCAAAAATTAATTGCCTGGATGAAAGGTTTTTTAAATCCGGGAGGTGTTATATTTTTTGGTTTTCCACCCTGGCAAATGCCTTTTGGGGGGCATCAGCAAATCAACAAAGGAAAATTGTTAAGCAAGATCCCTTACTATCATTTGCTGCCTGGATTTATTTACAAAGCGATATTGAAGCTGGGTAAAGAAAATGTAGCGGAAATGATGGAAATAAAAGAGACCGGCATTTCAATAGAACGTTTTGAAAAAATAACAAAAGCAACAGGATATAAAATTGTAAACAAAACGCATTATTTATTCAACCCGATCTATGAATATAAATTCGGATTGAAACCTAGGGTGCAATCAAAATTGATCAGCAGTATTCCATGGGTCCGTAATTTTTTTACGACCTGTGTTTATTATTTAATAACTCCCAACTAAGTCAATAACAGCATATGATCCATATAGTTTTTAATGAGCCCGATGTAAAAGTATTAGAACAGGCCATTGCATTAGACGAGACATTACAAGGCGAAATAATGCTGATCAGAGATGATTATGCCGTTGGTCCGTTGAACAATATTTACCTGGGCGAAGGAAAAGAAGAACGCAAAAAATGGTGGACAGACGTTCTAGCCGGTGGCGATTACGAAAGCAAAGTACAAGATGAAGAAGTAGACGATTACAAAACAGCTGCAGAATTGGTTGGCACCATGCGCCGTGATCCGGAAGAGATCATCTGGATATGGGCCGCGCAAAATAAACATGATGTTAGTGGTTATTATTGGTTATTGAAATACATGCAGGAGTTCCAGAGCCGCGTGTACATTTTATATTTAAACAATCTTCCCTTCATCAATGAAAAAGGAAATATATTTTATCCAAACTGGCTATCGGAAATTCCTGCAAAAGAATTTTTAAAAGCAAAAAAATTATCAAGAGAAATAACGCTTAGTGAATTTGAAGTTGATCCTGATGAGTGGACAAAAATCTGCAACGAAAACAAAGGCGCACGCATTTTAGAGGGTGGTAAAAAATTAATAAATGAAGAATACTCTTTCTACGATGCAGAGTTAAAGAAATTCATAACGGCCGATTGGCAGAAAGCATCAAAGATCATTCAGCAATATTTAGCAAAGGCAAAACACACAACGGGCGATGCATATTTATTATGGCGCCTAAAAGTAATGATCGCACAAAACATGTTTGATGTTCAGGGCAAAATAGCCAACATGAAAGATTTCGAAGTAAAAACAAAATCATAGATCATGAAAACATTATTAAAGCTCGAAGAACTGGCGATGTTTTTTGCAAGCATATATGCCTTGCATTATTTACAGGTAAGCTGGTGGTGGTATTTAATAGTGTTCGTTGGTCCGGATATCAGCATGATCGGTTATTTAGCCGGCAATAAAATTGGTGCCGCATGTTACAACCTGTTTCACCACAAAGGAATAGCCATCGCCATTTTAATGACAGGTATTTTTTTAAGCAATTGGAATGTTGAAGTAATAGGTTTGGTTTTATTCGGGCATTCATCATTAGATCGATTTGCAGGATACGGGCTAAAATATAATGAAGGGTTTAAGTTTACGAGTTTAGGGAAGATCGGGAAAGAAGAGTAGGGTTGAATATTGAATGTTCAATTTCAATGTATCAATGCTCAATGTTCAAGTTTTAAATACATCCTATGCAAACTAAAAAATATGATTTGGAAGATCGGCTGGTTGACTTCACCTGCAGAATGATCGATGTTGTTGAAGCTTTGCCAAACACTCGCGCAGGAAATTATATCGCTGGTCAATTAGTACGCTCTTGTCATTCACCGACATTTAATTATGGTGAAGTACAAGCAGCAGAATCCCGAAATGATTTCATTCATAAAATGGGGATTGTGCTAAAAGAATTGAAAGAATGTAGAACAGCGCTGAAAGTGATAATGAAGAAAATAATGATAAAACCCGCGGGAAAGCTGGATGGGATTTATAAGGAGACCGAAGAGCTAATTGCAATTGTGGCTAAGAGTATTGATACAGCTTTTAAGAATAAAGAGAATAAATAAATGTTCAATGCTCAATTTTCAATTCTCAATGCTCAACTGATGAGCCTAAAAATTTGAACAAATTGAAAATTGAACATTGACACATTGAGCATTGAACATTTAAAAGTAAAACACGAGATAATTCAACCATCATAATGGCAAAAGAAAAGAACAAGGAGGAATACGCCCACAGCGACGCCGGCATCAGCGGACAATACAAAACATGGTTCCTGGATTATGCCAGCTATGTAATTTTGGAAAGAGCTGTACCTGCACTGGAAGACGGATTGAAGCCCGTGCAAAGAAGAATTTTGCACGCCATGAAGGAAATGGATGATGGCCGCTTTAATAAAGTAGCCAATATCATCGGACAAAGCATGCAATATCATCCGCATGGTGATGCGAGTATTGGCGATGCATTGGTAAACCTCGGACAAAAAGATCTCTTAATAGAAACACAAGGAAACTGGGGCGATGTACGCACGGGCGATGACGCAGCAGCGGCACGTTATATCGAGGCACGTTTAAGCAAGTTTGCTTTGGAAGTAGCCTTTAATGCAAAGACTACCAACTGGCAATTGAGCTATGATGGCAGAAAAAATGAACCAGTGACTTTGCCGATGAAATTCCCTTTGCTGTTAGCGCAGGGTGCAGAAGGCATCGCGGTTGGTTTGGCAACGAAAATATTACCACATAATTTCTGTGAGTTGATAGAAGCTTCTATCAAATACTTAAAAGGTAAAAAGTTTGAGATCTATCCTGATTTCCAGACCGGCGGTACAATGGATGCCAGCAATTACAATGATGGCAAGCGCGGCGGTAAAGTAAGGGTGCGTGCGGTGATAGAAGAGCAGGACAAAAAAACACTGGTTATCCGGAACGTTCCTTACGGTGTTACTACAACGCAGTTGATGGAAAGCATTGTAAAAGCAACCGACCAGGGAAAAATAAAAATCAAAAAAGTAACCGATCATACGGCTGCTGAGGTAGAAATTATTATTGAGCTGGCGCCGGGTATTTCTCCGGATATCACCATCGATGCCTTGTATGCTTTTACAGATTGCGAAGTGAGCATTTCTCCGAACGCCTGTGTAATTGTTGATCAGAAGCCAGTGTTTTTAGGCGCACACGAATTATTAAAGATCTCTGCAGATAATACCAAAGAGCTGTTGAAACGTGAGCTTGAAATTAAATTAGGCGAGCTACAGGAAAAATGGCACTACACCTCTTTAGAAAAAATATTCTTCGAAGAAAAAATATACAAAGAGCTTGAAAAGAAATACGATACCTGGGAGAAAGTAATTGATGGTATCAACAAAGCATTTGAGCCGTTTAAAAAAGTATTAAAGCGCGCCATCACAAGAGAAGATATCGTTAAGCTAACAGATAAGCCCGTGCGCCGTATCTACAAACTAGATATCGATGAATTAACCGCACAGATCAAATCTTTGGAAGCGGAGATCAAGCAAGTAAAGCATGATATTGCCAACCTGGTTGATTATGCCGTTGCTTATTACGACGCTTTATTAAAAAAATTCGGTAAGGGCAGGGAGCGCAAAACGGAGATCAAACAATTTGATACCGTGCAGGCTAAGTCTGTCGCTATTGCCAATATTAAATTGTACGTGAACTATGCCGATGGTTTTATCGGTAGCGGTTTAAAGAAAGATGAATTTGTTGCGGAAGTATCCGACCTGGATGATATCATCGCCTTCACCAAGGGTGGTATCATGAAAGTGGTACGCGTGGCCGACAAAGTATTTATCGGCAAGGATATCATTCATGTGGCCGTGTTCCAGAAAAACGATGAGCGCACTACCTACAATATGATCTATGTAGATGGTAAAACGGGCGTAAGCTTTGCCAAGCGTTTCAACGTAACAGGTGTTACGCGCGACAGGGAATATCCATTAGCCAAAGATGAAGAAAAAAGCAAAGTGCATTATTTTTCTGCCAATGCTAACGGAGAGGCAGAGACGGTAAAAATTACCCTGAGCCCGAATTGTGCGGCAAAAAATAAAGAGCTGGAATTTTCTTTCGGCGACCAGGAGATCAAGGGACGCAGCAGTGTAGGTAATATCGTAACAAAATATCCTATCAAGACCGTTAAGTTCAAAGAAGCCGGCAAATCTACGCTGGATGCTAAAAAGCTTTGGTTCGATGATAAATTCGGCAGACTGAATACCGAAGAAAAAGGAACCTACTTAGGCAAGTTCGATGCGGAAGACAGGCTGTTGGTTATGTACAACGATGGTAATTACCAGATAACCGACCAGGAGCTAACACAGCGCTTTGATACGGAGAAAGTGATACTCATAGAAAAATTCAACCCTAACAAAATAGTTACTGCCGTTTATTTGGATAACGATAAACTACAGTACAATATCAAGCGTTTTAAAATTGAAACCACAACGCTCCACAACAAATTTTTCTTCATCAAAGAAGGTGATGGTAATCGTTTGGAAGCAGTCACAACCCAGGAAGAACCCGTACTAGTGGTACAAAGTGGCCGCGGACAACAAGTGCGCCTCAACAAATTCAAGCCGGCAAAATTAGTAGAAGTAATGGGCTGGAAGGCAGTAGGAGCCAAGCTAACAGAGTACAGCAAAAGCATGGACTTTGCCTGGGAGAAGAACGATAAAGACAATCTGCAAACAGACCTTTTTGAATAAATAGTTTTGTTTACCGGCATTTGTATTTCATAGCGGCATCGTTGTGTCACTCACTTGTGCAGTATACCTTAAATGAACTTTTTTCGAATGAAAAAATTAAATGAATTTTTTATACTACTTTGCAAATCAAGAACCCTATAAATAAATATGATCCTAACACAAATTACTATTAAAAATTTTCGCTGTATTGATTCATTATTATTTAATATAGAACCAATTGATGGAGGAAATACATATACTCTTCTAGGTATTAATGAATCAGGTAAAAGTAGTTTTCTCAAAGCTATTTCACTAATCGACAATGGAGAAGCTGATTTTCCACAAGATTTTTTCGATGATCAAAAACCTATTGAGTTATGCTTAAAGTATAAAATGTCTGATACAAATATTAAAGATTTTAAAATAGATCTCTTTGATATATATAAATTTGATAAATCAATTATTCAAGAAATTGATATTGAAGAAATTAAAGTAACAGTTCTTTGTCCTCCTGCCTTAAATTCAGCCAAACAAGAAATAGTAGACGCTAAATTTAAAAAAAGTATTTTTTCAAATTATACTCTCATTGATGAAATTGCTGTAAAAAAAGAAAAAAATGTACTCCCACAAGATGATCTTGATTTAAGATCTTACTTTAACAAAAATCTTCAAAATTATTTTTGGGACTTATCGCATAAAATAACATTTTGGAAATCATCTCCCAAATATTTATTGCTTGATGAAATTGATTTAGAGATATTTTCTAATTCTCCAAAGAGTATATCTTTACCATTGTACAATTGCTTTGAACTTTCAGGTATAAAGGATATTAAAAAGCAAGTAGCGAAATTAACAAGTCCAGTTGCCCGCCAAAACTTAAGTGACTTGTTAAGCGAAAGTGTTACAAAACATATTAATAAAGTATGGCCGGAACATCTAATCTCAATCAAATTTAATATCAACAACTATAAATTAACTTTCTTAGTCGAAGATAATGATGTAAAATTTCAATCAAAAACTATTAATCAAAGAAGTGATGGATTTAAGCAATTTATTTCTTTTTTATTAACGTTGTCGGCAGAAAATTTAAATGATAAATTATCGAATGCAATATTACTTCTTGATGAACCAGAAACTCATTTACATCCTAGTGCACAACTAAATTTAAAAGACGAGTTAATTAAGATATCAAAAAATAGTAACAATAATATTGTTTTTTTTGCTACCCATTCTAATTATATGATCGATAAAGATCAGATTGACAGGTGCTATAAAGTAATCAAGAAAAAAAATCACACAACTATTTTTGAAAAAATAGAGAGGACTCATAGCTCTTATGCAGAAGTTAATTATGAAGTTTTTGGGGTATTAACAACTGATTACCATAATGAACTGTATGGGTTTATTGAAGATGACGATAAATCCAAATTAAATGCGTTACCGAAAATTAAAAAATGGTATAATGAAAAAAAGAAACAAGAGGAAGACGTTTCTTTATGTACTTACGTCAGGCATTCAATTCATCATCCAGAAAATACGTCAAACAAAAAATTTACAGATGCAGAACTTAAAAGTTCAATAAAAACTCTTAGAAATTTTAAATATCCATAAGGCTATTTAATTACTATATAAAAGTTTAATAAATATTTTATAATTAAAACTTTCAAATGATACGAAAAAAAACCTTAAGTGATATTAGAGATGTATTGGATAGCCATGCACGATTTACAGTTACGGATTTTTCGATAGAACAAAAAGGAAATAAAGCATTGTTAATAAAATATAATTACGATGATGCATTTTTCTTTGACGTTGAAATACCTAATGAAACGTCATCAATACCAAGTGAGAATACTTTTTCAAGACCGCAAGACGATTATAAATTTAGAGCTAAAATATCTCCTGGCAAGATTTCTACGATAGAAAATTTGGATTTTTATAGTGAATATATTTTTCATCAAAAGATTTCATTTTGGCTTGATTGCTTATGGGAAGAACTATTAGAAATCCCAGTTCAGAGACAATTTAAAGAACAAGAAAAAATAATTGAAGAGATAAAAGAAAAATTAAAAGACGTTCCTGATGAATTTTTCAGCTATGAAGATGGTAATGAATTAAAAATAAAAATTGATAAGTTAGAAGCTAAATTCAACCAAAAGTTTGAGGCTGAAATTAAAGATAAAGAGAAGTTGCAAAAGAAAATAAATGATCTTCATAAAGAATTTGAAACGCTCAAGTCAACTATTTTTTCTGTTAAGAAGAAAAGTTGGTTTACATCTTTTGCCACTAAAACCTTCGTTTGGTTTACAAAAGAAGAAAATAGAAAGTTTTTAAAAGATGCAAAAGATTATATACAACCATTATTACCTGATAATATTAAAAATCTTTTACCTCCAAGTCTGTAATCCTTCCCTCACTGGCGCAAGTCTTCCGAAGGATGACTTGTGTGGTAACTATATACCTGTTAGACCATGGAGGTTAAAAATAGTTAAAAAGGAAGTCGTTCATTCCTAATGAAATGAAGTAATATATAATCAGCATTTCAATAACAGATACAATAATAGGAACCACATACAATATCCTAAATACTTTTAATAATAGAATGTTTAAAATAAAATGTAAAAGTACAAATACAGCCAATACACACTTACTCCTAAAATCAAAGTCAATTATATTATTAGTGCATAATAATTCTAATGTATAGGTATACAAAAGGATATTTAAAAAAGCTAAGGGCAGATTAATAAGGAATACAATTATAGTTTTTGGTGCAGTTTCCATTTTCATATTTCAAAAGTAATAAAAAAGGCTGCATAATAGCAGCCTTTAAATAAAGTCCTTTACATCAACTTCTAACTTTTCGGCAATCCGTTTTAAGGTAATAGTAATGGCGATGTACGACCGTTCTCTATTTTGTTTAACCCCGAATAGTCAAGTTTGCATTCTTTAGCAAATTGCCTTAATACAATCCCTTTGCCTCTCCGAATTTCTCGGATTCTTTTACCCAACTGGCGCAGATATGCGGTGTTGATTTTGTGCGTGGCGTATCCCCAACTAGCGCAGATATGCGGCATTGGTATTGTGCGTGGCGTATCTGTGCTAAGTATGTAATTCTGTGCCAAGTATATTGTACATTTATTTATGAGTAAAAAGTACAAATTCCGAGATAACGATAAATTATATTTCGTAACGTTTACTATTGTTCATTGGATAGATTTATTTATTAGAAATGAATATAAAGAAATAGTTCTTGATGCCATAAGATTTTGTCAAAAGAATAAAGATCTTGAAGTGTATGGATGGTGTATAATGTCAAGTCATTTACACTTAATTATTGGTACACGTGGTAATGCAATGAGTAATATTGTGCGGGATCTTAAGCGCCACAGTTCAGAAGAATTGCATAAAGCTATAAAAGTAAATAATAAAGAAAGCCGGAAAGAATGGATGATTTGGATGATGGAAAGAGCAGGGAAGATCAATAATGTAAATTTTCAATTATGGCAACCAGAAAGTCATCCAATAGAATTAACCAATAACCATATTGCGCATCAGAAACTAAATTATATACATAACAATCCTATCGAGGCAGGCTTCATAACAAAAGCAGAGGAATGGCAATACAGCAGTGCAATAGATTACAACGGAGGTAAAGGATTACTGGAAATTATACAATTAGAAACATTAATGTAAACAAGCACAGATACGCCACGCACTATATCAAAGCTGCATATCTGCGCCAGTTATGAGTAGCAAAGCAATAAACATTTAGTATATTTAGTTTACAAAATCCTACTTAAATGGATAAAAAAATAAAGATATCGTCAAGCCAAATCTTAGTGAAAGTAATGTGCTTCATTGCTATAGTAATTTTTTCTAAATTAATAATAGATAACAATAATAATGATGACTTTGATTTTAAAACGTTACTTGAATATAAAATATTCTTAGCAGTTTTTATTGCTGCCTTAATTTATTTTTTTACAAGACCTGCAATCTATTATGATAATACTAATATTTATATTAAGAAAGTAACTCAAAGTCTAATAATTATTCCTCTAAAAAAAGTCCGATCAATTTTTAAAAGCCCATTTGTAAGCAAAGGAACTACTATGTTTACTATTGAATATATTAATGATGAAAATGAAAAAGATTCAGTAAAGTTTAATGGCCGTTATTTTTCAAGTAAATTATCCAACTTCATGGCCATTTTAAAAGAAACAAATCCTCATATTGAAATCGTATAGGTAGAATTAGTAATAACCTTACTAACTTAACTGGCGCAGCGAAGCGAAGCAATAAACACCCAGTATATTCAGTTTACGAAATCCTCCACTTAATTATTTAAAAGCTTTGCCTTTTGCGCATCAAACTCTTGTTGCGTAAGTACGCCGCCATCAAGCAATCCTTTGAGTTTTTGTATTTCATCCGCTATGCTTGTCTGGCTACCAGACGATTGACTGGTTGATGCTTTCTTTCCTGCTTCAATTCCTTCTTTTATTTGTTTTACTTCTGCTTTGGTAAAGCCGTTGGCTGACATTTGAGTTCCGCCTGCAAAAATAGTTATTGATGAAAAACCGATCAATGGCGTTTCTATCTCAACAGAAGCAATATGATTAAAATCAAAATGCTTTGTCTCACCACTAAACAGCCCCGGAATTTTTATGGTGATCCCCGTTTCTTCCAGGTATATTTCTGAAGGGAAAATTTTATTGTCGCTTGAAAGTCTTGATGCTGTGAATTTCATATTGTAAGGTTTTAATTTATGGTGATTGACTGCTGCCTTTTTAGACAGGCAACTTGTATACCAAAAGTAGTTGTAATCCCGCAAAGGCAATATTAAAGTATTAAGCACTGGAAAACCTACCTCTTGCGTGGCAAAACAATAACATTTAGTATATTTAGTTTACAAAATCTCATGCCGCATATGTCATTTCAAGCATATATAGATAATATCAAAACAAAGACAGGCAAAAGCCCTGATGACTTCAAAAAACTGGCAGAAAAGAAAGGCTTTCTCAAAGCCGGCCAACTGGTAAAAAATGTAAAGGCAACTGAAATTACAAATTGGCTAAAAGAAGAATTTGAATTAGGTCACGGGCATGCGATGGCAATTTATGCAACATTCAAAGGTAGAAAAGATTAATAAGTAATAAATTCGTTACAAACGTAAACTTCAGAATAATGCAGGATATCATAAAAAAATTCAAATTCAAAGATGCCGGTATTGTTTTCAATGCGCCCGCATCCATTGAAGCTGCGTTAAAAAAACTCGGCTTCAAAACAAGCTTTGATAAAAAAATAAAGAGCGCCAATACATTGGTCTTCATCAATAACAATAAGGAGTATTTGAATTTCCTCAAAAGTGATCTGAAAAATATTGAACCGGATAGTGTGTTATGGTTTGCTTACCCAAAAGGAACTTCGAAAATTAAAACAGATATCAACAGAGACACGATCCGTGTAACCGGAGAAGAATTTGGTATCACTACTGTAACAGCCATTTCCATTGACGATACCTGGAGTGCTTTGCGTTTTAGGCCTATTGATAAAGTTGGGAAGTAATTACAAAAAAAATCCCGATAGCACCTACCGGGAAAAAACTGACTGCAGCTTTTAAAATTTTAAGATACCTGGATCTCTTTCTTTTCTTTAGCCGGGTTTTCTGTTTTTGGAATATTCAATTCAAGGATGCCGTCTTTGTATGTCGCGGATACTTCATTGTCTTTTGCGTTTTCCGGCAAACGGAAAGAACGTGTAAAAGAATTATAGCTGTACTCTCTGCGGCTGTACTCGCGTTTGTTATCTTCTTCATCCCTGTCTTGCATTTCTGTTTCTGCGCTGATAGTTAGCACATCATCTTCCACGTTTACTTTAAAATCTTCCTTTTTAAAACCGGGCGCTACAACATCCACGCAAAAACGTTGATCATCTTCTGAGATATTTACAGAAGGAAATGTTTTTCCGAAATTGTTGTTCCAGTTACCGGTAAAAATATTTTCAACATCAAAGAAGTCCCTTAACCAGGGATCAACTTTTTTATGGCCGTTAGTTTTTACCAAAGTGTTTTTCATAATATTACCTCCTTTTTTTTATGAGTGAGGGACAAAGCCTGTGCCATAACAACTTTCTACCGCAATAAATTATTGACATTTAAGGGTACGATATTTACTGTATAAAAAAATGGACATTTTATTAAAATGCCCATTGGAAGCTGCGTTCATAGTCTTATACTATTCTGCTACAGCTGCTTTTTTGAAATCTTTAACTCTTTTAATGGCGTATATAACTGCTAGAAGAGCACTGACTCCAAGTGCTATTTTGTGCTTTGTTTGTAAGCTTTTCATGATCATTATTTTTTGTTGTATACCTGCATAAAAACAATTCCCGTACCAATGAATTATATTAACGGGTACTAATTTTAATTTTCCCTATTTTTAGCAAAAAAATGGCAGCAACAAAACTTACGATCAATAACAACGGCTCAATTAAAATTGAAGGTGATTTTGAAATAGTAGATAGAAACGGAAATGTATTCGGATTAGCCGGCAGGGAAGTAGTAGGTATGTGCCGCTGCGGATTATCTAAAAATAAACCATTTTGTGATGGCTCACACAACGGCAATTTTGCGCACGAAGCTGTTGCATTTGATTTACCTCCAAAAAAGATATAAATGAAATACGCTTTTATTCTGTTCACCTGTTTTATATTTTTTTCTTGTAAAAAAATACCTAATACAACGGCTGAATGTGCTGCAGTTAAGGCTGCTATAATTGTTTCATCAGACAGTGTATATAGTCCGGGAGATGATATTCATCTTACAATTAGTCCCAATAACCCCAGGCCTGACGGTTATATTACCTGGTATAAAAGTGGGGGAGCAGGACAGATCGGTATTAATTCATCATTGGATATTCCGAACTGTATAAAGGGTGATGAGGGATGGTATATAATGGCACTTGATAATCAAGATTGTGGCATTTCCTATATCGATAGTATTTATGTTACTGTAAAAAATGCTCCTGCGACGGCACCGTGTTCACTCGCAGACAACGCAGTAACCTTTTCTTCTATTCCGGATATATCACCTGCATTTGTAACATATGGTATAGATCCGTCTTATGGAACCAAGGCAATAGATGCATATGCTAATCCGGGTTATCCTGAAATGCATGTTTATTTTAATCAATACTGGAATGGTATTGAACAAGAAGATGGTAAATATAGTGTAGGTAATCTTGGCGATTTAAGTGCTAACACTGTTTATGAGGTTACAATATCCTGTTTATACAGTGGTTTAAATTTTACCGCAACTTCAGGCGATGTTTATGTATCACATGATAACAATAATAAACTGATTGTAAAATTCTGTAGTTTAAATATGACAGGATATAATGGAACAGTTTATACTACAGTTGCTTCAGGTTCTCTAACTACTCCATAAAAAAAACTAATATTGTCAATAGAACCTGGTCCCAACACAAAAATGCCTCATTTTTGGAAAATTATTTAAAATACGATCAAACCGTATGTTGCTGAATGATGCTCTCTAATTGGGAAGCAGGTATTACACCCGATTGTCTCCATTTAATAGTACCGTTCTGAAAAAGTATTAAAGTGGGTACGCCTTGTATCTGGTATGCAGTTGCCGCCGCAGGATTTTTATCTATATCAATTTTAATGATCGTTGCTTTATCACCGATCTTCTTTTTTAATTCTTCCAGGATCGGCTTCATCATTTTGCACGGGCCGCACCATTCCGCAGAAAAATCTACCAGTAAAGGTTTTGATGATTTGATCAGTTCTGAAAGAGTTGACATAGTTTGATATTTACTGTCATTAGATCAATTATAATACCAATTATAAAAGTACTACTGCCGATCTTTCAATAGGATCAGCTTACAATAAATATAGCAAAATTGCCGCAATGATCACTCCCAGATCTATCAATAGGCTTAAAAAAAATATTGGAATAATATACCTGGTTGGCAAAGCTGCGAGATTTACAACTACAGACATAACCATAGCGCAACAAGTAATAACGTACAATAGAAAAACATTACCTAAAACGGTTACAATACCAAGCGTTGCAATGGTAAAAATAGTACCATGCCCTAAAATTCCCAGTGTCATCCACCACAGCCTGTTGCTTTGCTGGTTGTCTGCATACGTAATAAATTTTTTCCAGATCGTTTTTACTGATACATGTTCGCGTTGATCAATGTAATAAAAATCTCCTGCGTTGTTATGTGTTACTGTTTTCATGATAAATAATTTATACAAAAATCGATAACATCATGCTGCAGGAAAATGAAGCAGCTCATGTATAAATATGATATTTATCAGTTATTTCTATAACTTAGAATTTATTCATTACAATTTTTCCACAGAATGATCCGGATATTATCTTATCATCATCATCAAATTCCACCGGTATACAAATAAATAAATTAGTACTTTTGCGCACTTTACAAAATATGCCAGCGCATTAAATACTACTATGACCATACACGACATTCGTAAAATACGATTAGAAAAGATCGCCGATAAAGCCACCCGCTGGATCGGCTCTACAACATCATTGATAGTTCATTCAATTGCATTTATAGTGGCATTTGTTCTTCCATTGATACATGTGATCAGCTTCGAAGAAATGTTATTGGTATTAACTACTATAGTTTCACTGGAGGCTATTTATTTATCCATTTTTATTCAGATGTCTGTAAATAAAAACAGTCAGGATATTGAGATCATACAGGAAGATGTAGGGGAGATACAGGAAGATATTGACGAGATACAAAAAGACGTTGATGAGATACAGGAAGATATTGAAGATATGGAAGATGAAGAAGAAGAAATTATAGATGACAGTATCATAGAAAAGAAAGAAGCCGATGCATTGGCAGCCATACAATCCATTCTTTTAAAATTGCAGAAAGATATAGACCTGTTGAAGCACAAATAAAAATGTGATAATGGATCTTCATCACATTATCACATCTCCATATCATCACATCAATAGTCTAATTAGGTATAATTACAACTTTAAATCCAACCGTACCTAAAGCTGAAGAAGGATCTGTATTTGCAAATACGCCGGTAGCGCTCACATCTACCTGTAAGTAACCATTACCGTTATTATCAATGCCTGTTACATAAGAGTAATCAACCCCATCAACAGTAAATGGCATTAACGTTTCTAAAGCTGTCTGATCCCAATAAACAAGAACCGCTTTATTATTTAAAACATATGGGGTTATACCGGGAACGTTGACAAAATACTCCCATGTATTTGCAGAACTTGGAGTAGGAGCCAGCCAATCACTTGGATTAGCTACATACTGATAGGCTACAGATGGTTGGGGATTTTTTGTACAGGAAGTGAATGTTACTGCCATTATCGCTATTGAAGCACAGATAAAAACATTGCGTAAAGTAGTGATTGATCTCATATTAGTTATTTAAGCACTAAGATAGGTATTTTAATAAATATTTATATATATTAATCACCCAAAACTTCGGATAATTGAATATTTTTGGTGTATGATTGTTAATCTTTTATAAGGAATAAACTTTATTAAAAAATGGCAGTCTACACACTTATAAAAAAATATATGAAAAAATACCTTTGCTTAGCAATTATCGCTTCGGCGCTGATCCTTACCTCTTGCGGTAATGGAAAAACTTATTTTACACCATCTATCAGAAACAAAATAGAAGGCAATGCCATTCCATTAACTAAAATTCAATTCTACGTAGACCGTAATATTGAATTAACGCGTGTATTGGAAAGCGGTCAAACGCAGGTTACTGCAGGTTCCGTTAAATTTATGAATGGCCAATACATGAATGTTATCGAATTGAAAAAAGGCACCCCGGGCGTTTGTACAATGACAGACCCAAACAGGTTATCAATATCTTTTGAAGTAGGCTCCAGCTACCTTAATTTTGGCAGAACGCGCAATGGTAGTGACTATGACCCATACCGCATTCTGGCTGATAGCTGGGTTAGTGATTATGGTCTTATTACCTATGATGGTAAAATTTACCATCTTGAACCAGGAGGAACAAATGCTACATTGCTGATCAAAACAAAATGGTTAAGAACCAATAAAGTTGATGTAAGACAAATGAAAGGCAGAACAGTTGATGGCGCTACTCCTCAATAAATAATAACAACTTAACATTATAAAGAGTCTTCCGGTTGGAAGGCTCTTATTTTTATAGGCTAATCCTGTTTTTATTACCGTTCACCGAAATTCTCTTGGTGCATAATACAAATTGATAAATCTTTGTACCGTAAAGAAAATTTAAAACATCGGGTGCAGTTATTCGTCTCCACTCAAAAACAGTTTACTCTCTTCGTAAAAATAACCAATGGAAAATATTATCTCAGTAGAAGGTGTTACCAAAAAGTTTAAAGAGGTTACGGCTGTTAATAATATCAGCTTTACGGTTCGGGCAGGAGAAATATTTGGATTTCTTGGTCCAAATGGCGCCGGAAAAAGTACTACCATAAAAATGCTGACAACTTTATTAGCACCAACAGAAGGCAAGTTACTATTGAACGGCCATGATGTGGTTAAAGAACAAAATACTGCAAGAAAAACTTTCGGCATTGTGTTCCAGGATCCAAGTCTGGACGGCGATCTTACTGCTTATGAAAATTTGCAATTGCATGCTGTTTTGTATAAGCTGGATAAAAAAACGATCGCTCCGCGTTCAGAAGAGTTATTGAAATTAGTTGAATTGTGGGATAGAAAAGATTCACTTGTTAAAACATTTTCCGGTGGTATGAAACGCCGCCTGGAAATCGCAAGAGGTTTATTGCATCATCCTACAGTACTTTTTTTAGATGAGCCTACTTTGGGATTGGATGCACAGACAAGAAATCTTTTGTGGAACTATATCACCGCATTGAATGAAAAAGAAGGAATGACCATCTTCTTCACCACACATTATCTTGCCGAAGCTGAAGCAGTGGCTGATCGTATCGCGATCATCGATCACGGAAATATCGTTGCCTTGGGAACATCAGAAGAATTGAAAAAACTAACGGGTACAGACAATTTAGAAAAAGCCTATTTGGAATTGACAGGAAAAGATGTTCGCGACGAATCGTTAAGCAGTTCAGCAAGTAAAAAAGAAATAACAAGAAGGGTAGCACACAACAGGTAATAACCAAACAAAAATAATTACATGGATACAATATACATATTATGGCTTCGCCAGATGAAAAAATACAGGCGCTCAGGACTACGCATGGTGCTAAGCATTGTGCAGCCGCTGGTTTATTTTCTGGCACTTGGTTATGGATTTAATTCGATCTTCGAAAAAGCGGGCAGGGGCAGTTATGTACAATTTATTGTACCGGGTGTTATTGCACAAACCATTTTATTTACGTCCATTTTTTGGGGAGCTAATATTTTATTCGATAAGCAATTCGGCTTTTTAAAAGAAACATTGGTGGCTCCGGTATCACGCACTAGTGTAATGTTAGGCGGTGCTTTGGGTGGCGCAACGATCGGTGTGATACAAGGCGTTGCCTTGTTTATCATCGCATTGATATTTGGTTTTCATCCTTATAGCTGGCCCGCATTAGGGATTACCGTACTTGCAATGACCATGTTATCCCTGGCAATGGTAAGTTTTAGCTCAGCGGTTGGCGCTATTGTTGATGATATGCCAAGCTTTATGGCAGTAACTAATTTTCTGGTGATCCCGCTTTTCTTTTTATCCGGTTCGATGTATCCGTTAGATAATATACCCGGCGTGATGAAAGTGATCGCTACACTCAACCCGCTTTCCTATGCAGTGGATGCCATGCGCACAACATTGATCAACCAGAGCCATTTTGGACTACCGATCGATTTTGCTGTGATGACAGGCACAATGGTGGTGCTATTTATCTTCTCTATTTATCAGTTTAAAAAAATAGAAGCATAGGGCATATCAAATAATTGAACAAAAAGGAGACATCGGGCAAGATGACTCCTTTTTGTTTATAATAGGAGTTATGTATATTTGAGCTCTTTATTTTCCCAACTTTTTAAACCTGTAAAATGACAAGTGTATTTAATGAAAGCGATGTTACCGAAATGATCAATCGCATCAATAATTTAAATCCTTCATCAAGGCCGTTATGGGGGAAAATGAGTGTGGCGCAAATGTTTGCACATTGTAATGTTAGCTATGAACTTGTTTATGAGAACAAACATCCTAAGCCGAATGCGTTTACAAAACTGATGTTGAAATTATTTTTGAAAAATTTGATCGTAACAAATAAAACACCTTATAAAAAAAGCTCCCCAACTGCACCTTCCTTTTTAATTAAAGACGATAAAAACTTTGAAGAAGAAAGAAACCGCTTAATAGAGCACATCAAAAAAACACAGGATCTTGGAGAATTTTATTTTGATGGAAAAGAATCTCATTCATTTGGGAAATTAACAAAGCACGAATGGAACGTTATGTTTTATAAACATCTCAACCATCATCTAAAACAATTTGGCGTATAAAAATATGAAGCAACTAAAATTTATCAGCATTTTTATGCTACTGGCTAATTGCTTATTTGCACAAGATCTGGCGAATTATGCTGATTCGATCCGCAAAGCAAATAATATTCCCGAATTGGCTTTTGCTGTAGTAACAGGAGATTCAATATTGGAGATGTCTTTCCTCGGGCATCATTCTATTAATTTACCGGATACTGCAACGAGTACTGACAGGTTCCATCTTGGATCGCTAACAAAAGCCATGACAGGTTTTATTGCCGCTAAGGTTGTTGAAGAAGGCAAAATTGATTGGAATACCAAATTTTTTGACGTGTATCCAGAATGGCAGCGCACTTGTGATTCGGCCTATTTCAATATCACCCTGGCTGAGCTTTTATCACATAGAGCAAGAATAAAACCATTTACAGAAGATAATGAATACTTACCCATTCCACTTTTTAAAGGCGATAAGGAAGAAAGAAGAGAAGGGTTTGGAAAATGGGTGCTGACCTTGAAGCCTGTCATTGAAGACACCAGCGTACACTATAACTACTCAAATGCCGGTTATGTGTTAGCGGCATTAATGCTGGAAAGAGTAACCAACAAAACCTGGGAAAAATTAGATAGTATCTGTTTCAACCAGTGCCTTGGAATAAACACCAGGTTTTCCTGGCCGGATAACCAGACTAAAAAAGATACCTGGGGCCACTGGATGGTGGGCGATTCTTTAAAACCTGTACCATCAACTGTTAAATACCATTTAGACTATGGAGAACCGGCAGGTGATATCAATATTACCTTGCCTGATTATATAAAATTTATACAACTTAATATTCAGGGTTTAGAAGGCAAAGATAATTTCCTGAAAGGGTCAACCTATACTTTTATACATAAAGGAATTCCTAATTATTCTATCGGATGGGCAAATATTTATGATAGAGGTAAAGAATTTTCTGCTCACTCGGGAACTGCAGGAACATATTTTGCCACCGTGTCGATCGACAGGCAAAAAGATATTGCGTATATCATTTTCATGAATACCGCAACAGATGATGCTGTAAGCGGTATACGCGTGTTATTGAAGCAATTAAAAGTTAAATATGGTTCCTGGTAAGAACTCATTTATTAGTTAACGTTCCTTCGCAAAATCTACCAGTTCCTGTGGAAGCGCCTCTTTGGCTGTGGTGCCAAGCGTAGCATGGCAGACAAAATCATGCGAAGCAGATTTTCGTCAATGGCCAAAGTAGCGCTGGAAAAGGAACACAGCCCAGCGGCTATGAGCGACTAAGGTCTAATAATTATCAAACTACTATGATGGAGTAAGAAGTATTTTGCCGGGAAGGCGGAAAGACGCTTAGAGTAAGAAGCTAAGTAATTATTTTAAAACGCTTTACCATGTGTTTGCTTAATTAAAAAATTAACCAGTTTTGGAAACGGCTTCATTATCGCGATAAAAATATTAGTGACCGTTTTATTCCCAAACAAATATTGGATCATCCTGCCCATTTGTAACCGCTTATTAAAATTAACGTTCCATTCTTGCACATAGCGCTGTTCCATTTCTTCTCTTGAAATATTATTTTGTAAGAAGGCTGTTACCTGCTCAAACGCAAGCTTGCTGCCATGAAGGGCCATACTCATGCCGTTACCACACAAAGGGGTTATCATTCCCGCTGCATCGCCGATAAACAATATATGATCAGCTACCTGACTTTTTTTAGCAAAGCTTATTTGCGAGATCGTGAGCGGTGCATCATATAACATATCAACCGAAGAAAATATTTTTTTTAAGTGAGGGTTCTGCGATAATATATTTTGCTCCATCGCTTTGATATTACCGTTACTTTTTTTAAGATTTTTGGCAGTTGTTAAATAGCATAGGCAATACATACCTTTTTCAATTTTTGAAATGCCACAATAACCATCGTAAAAATTATGTAATGAAATAATATCGGCAGGCAGATCAACCACAACGTGATATTTTATGCCCACATAGTTATTAGTATTATTTTTTGCTGCAATAGCAAAGGGTCTCTTCCATTTTACATCAAGGTTACTTCTTTTACCAAAGCTTCCGCAAGCTACTTTGGCAGTATAACTATTTTCTCCATCTTCAATAATAAAAATATCATTTGTAAAAACAATATCTGTGATCTTTGTATTTTCTTTTACGATTACTCCATTCGCTTTTGCAATTTGTACCAATGTATCATCCAATAAATAACGACTGATGCCAAAGCCTCCGAGTGGCAGCCTATGTTCTAATAAGTTTCCATTGGGTGCAGAGATAGTCAGCCGATTAATATGCGAAACATTTAATGCATCCAGGTCAACACCAAGTGATCGTAAAAAATCCCAGGATTCCATACTGATGTATTCGCCACAAACTTTATGAAATGGATAGGTTTCTTTTTCAAATAAGATAACACTATATCCTTTTTTAGCTAATTGGATAGCAAGCGATAATCCCGCTAATCCGCCACCGGTAATAGCTACATCGAATATTGGCGTATGTTGTGTAGGATTACTCATGCGATTTTATTATCAACAATAATTAACCAGCGAAATGCCCACTGCCAGCGGATAGTGTATTTTTTTATTCCTGCCCGTGCAAATAAGTGTACCCAGTCTTTTTTTACAAAGCTGCGTGCTACTGATAAAGCAGCATCATTTTTTACAAGATAAGAGTTGCTGAAGATCTTCGTTAAATATTTAATAAGATAATAGGGTAGCCAATGACGTTGCAAGTCGTTAATAAAAAACGCTTCACGACTATTTTGCTGCAGCCATTGTAACATATCGATCAACTGATCATTCCTAAAATGATGACAAAACAAAGAAGAAAAAATAATGGTAGGATTGCGATCGAATTGTACAGCAGCATAATCACTGCAGATCCATTGGCAATTTAATTGCGGATATCGCTCGCGTGCATAATTGATGCAACCTTCGTGCAGATCGATACCAATAAATTGCGCTTTGATATTATGCTTTATACAATACTGATAAATAGCAAATAAATTATCACCGCCGCCACAACCGATCTCACAAATAGTAACCGGGTGGAGAGGATCGATCGATCTTTCTATCCCGCGAAGCGTGATCGAATGTCCGCCAAGCCAGGTATTGATAAAATTAAGTTCGGTAAGATTTTGTTTCAACGCATCGAACGGGATATTATCTCCATCCAACAATTCTTTCTGACCACTGCGTTGACGAAGGTTTATCATGCAGATAAGATAAAGGTTTCCATTGTTAACCCGGGGCCGAAGGCTGCACCAAATATTTTTTCACCTTTTTTTGTGTTTGCCTTCGCTACTATTTCTTTCAATACAAATAATATCGTTGGGGAAGACATATTACCATAATCTTTCAACACATCATAACTGGATTGCAGTTGTCCGTTTGTAAAACCAAGACTCTTATGTACCGATTCTAATATTTTTTTTCCTCCGGGATGAATGCACCAATGCGAGATATCCTGCTTCTTTAATTTCGCAGCAGTCAATGCATTGCTTGTGAGCTCATCGAAATCTTCTTCTATCAGATCAGGAATATAACTGCTCAAGGTCATTAAAAATCCTTTTGAAGATATATCCCAGGCCATGTCGCTGCTCCCTTTAGACGCTACCATTGAATAAAAATTATCGATGTTTATTCCGTCAGCATTTTTATCTCCCGTAATTAATACGGCCGCAGCACCATCAGCAAAAAGCATACTGCTCGTCATGTTCTCAATAGTAGGTTCATTCTGAAAATGTAAGGTGCAAAGTTCCGTACAAACGATCAATACAGTAGCAGTTTCATCAGCCAGACAAAATGCATTCGCGATCTTTAGCGCATGTATTGCCGCATAACAACCCATAAAATTTACAGAAGTTCTTGTTGTAGTAGGAGGCAAGTGCAATAATTCAAGCAGCTCAAGATCTAAGCCCGGCGCACTCATTCCTGTACAGCTTACTGTTATGAGATGTGTTATTTTTTCTTTTGGAAATGATCCGATACAATCGGTGATCGCTTTTACTGATAATGGTGCAGCATATTGCTTGTATACTTTCATTCTATCTTCTACAGAAGGAAATGGCTCCAGGTTCTCTGTCGGAGAATAAAATTGCCAGTCTGCAGCTTCAGAACTATAATCAGGAATAACAGAATAACGTGTGTCAATTCCGCCTTGCCTGTATAGGAATTGTAATTTGCGGCTATCCGTTTCAGAGAGCGCATACACTTGCTTCATGAACGTCAGGATATTTTGCTGATCATGTTTAAAATTTGGCACCGCTGTACCTATGGAGACTATCTTACTCAAAATGATTCCAGATTAATAAAATGATAAATGCCATATTAGTACAAGTCGCCGCGATCCAATTCATGCGCATGGTATTTTTAAAACTTGCGGCGCGCTGATCTTTTCTAACTTGTAAGAACCACCATGAAAAATAAATAATAATGGGAATAAAAAAAAGAGTGATCAATAATAATTTATTGATGCTATGTTCTTGTACAAAGAACTGCGCCATTAATAACCAGGCTACTAAATAAACCAACCCGCAAAAAATAAACGTGCCCGAATATCCAAGTGTATAACTGATGGTTTTTACACCATCGTCCGCATCTTGTTTATGCTGATATATCTGTGTCAGGGGATAGAATCCTCCAATCAGTAAAGCACAGATCAATATTCCCTGCCATGGCAACATACAGATACCTGCAGCATCAGTTCCATAATACACCATATAGAACGTTAATGCCCCCTGGAAGATGATCACTGTGAGATAGCCGATGATAGCATATTGTTTTAATCGTATGCCCCTGTAACTATAAGCCTTAGACGCTAATATGTAGACTAACATCAGTGCAGCAAAAACAGGACTTACCAATAAACTTAATAAAACACCTATAATATCCAATATCATTGTCAGATAATATAATTGTGTTGATGGTGGTGGTGGTTTTTCAATACCGCCGATACTTTCTGTATCCTTGTCCATATAACTATTGTAACCATTGCTGGCAGGGTATATTAAAAAGTTAAGGATAAAAAATATCAACGCTGCATTGCTCCAATCAATATGCGGCACCATCGATAAAGTAAAAAAATACAACGGCGCAAGGAAAAAAGAAAAAGGTATCCGTAATAGTTTTATGCTTGCAGCAGTTATCATGCGCCCGGTTTTATTTATCAGTGTAAAATAATATGAATTAGTTAAAGATATTTTATCCATCATAAAAATAAATAGTCAATTATGAGTTTCCTAATTTACCGTAAATAGCAGTCACCCATCTTCTGGGCAATCTTATTAAAAATGAAGATGCTAAAGTGGCGAGTTTGCCTGGCACTATCAATAACCTTCCCCGTAGCGTTTTCTTTACTGCCACTTCACCAACCTTATCCGGCAGTAGTGCCATTTCTTCTCCCACTTTGCCCATTTTTTCTTTGGTGTCTTTTATTACTTCAGGCTTTGTAAATACCGGGCCGGGGCAAAGCACACTTACGCTAATATGTTCTTTTTTCAATTGATACCTGAGCGAATAACTAAAAAATACAACAGCCGATTTGGTTGCTGAATACATATTTTTTGATGGGATAGGAGCTAGTCCGGCCATACTCGCCACATTTAAAATATAAGAAGGCGCATTTTTCTCCAGCAACGGAAGCAATGTTAAGGAAAGCGCCATGCAGGACTCAACATTCAATCTTACCATATACCGCAGTGAATCTAGCGGCAATGATAAAAAATCCCTTGAACCGCCAATACCCGCAACATTGCAAAGCATTTTTAAATGTATGTTTCGATCCGTGCACCATTTTGCAATTGCCTCTGCGGATGAATCTTTACTAAGATCGTACACCAGTATCTCTACATGAACATGGTATTTTGTTTCTAATCTTGTTTTTGCCGATTCTAAAGTATCTAAATGCCGTGCAATTAAAATTAAATTGTATTTGCGTTTGGCCAATGCTTCTGCAATACCATAGCCGATCCCTTTACTTCCTCCTGCAACCAATGCATAAGGTGCAGCAGCATCATACTGTATAATGGAAGAATCAATAAAAACAGGAGGCGCTACACTCGGCTTTGCAGCAGCTGTTATACTGCATGCAACAAAAAATAGAATACATAATTTTTTCATCAATAGATAATTGCTTGTTAAATGCTTAACAAAATATGCGCCGATTTTAGTAGCAATTATTTTAAAAGATTTACCGAACCTGATTTACATACGAAATTTGCCGAAAAGCGGATGTAATTACTCTGAAAACGTTGCGGATGGAAGAAAGGATGCCACAGCTATAAAAAAATTGAACTGTAAAGACTAACTTATTTAAGTGCCAATACAAAACGCTTAAGCTCTGCTATTTCACTAGCAGTAAGCGTTTCATTCTTATCATATTTAATTTTTAGAAGCAGGACAGTCTTATGTTGCGGGCGTTTTTCCAATATTGCAGTTATCATTTCACCAACGACCCTATCTTTTTCAACTACTGTTGCGGGTGCAGATATATCAGATTTATATCTGGTGGGCATCTTCTTTATTAAAGCTTCAAGTGTTGCTAATTTACTTGTGGAGATATTTTCTATCTGAGCGGTCTTGCTGTATAAACCTTCCAATTGCTTTTTGCTGAGGCTTCCACGCTGTTGGTATTGTTTGTAAAGACTTATTATGAAGGAAGAAACAGGGTAGGCGACAATGCATTCCTCTAATATCTCATTAACGATGTCTATCCGAGGCTTCATAAGTTATAAGTGGTAAGTTTTAAGTTATAAGTACTGCCGGTGCAATTTATTTACGTTTTGTTATCAGCAAGGGTGTTTTCCAAACATAAAACTTATAACTTAAAACTCAGAACTGTATTAATATTCGTCTTCATTGAAGAAGAAGTCATCCTGGCTTGGATAATCGGGCCAGATATCTTCTAATCCTTCATATACTTCACCTTCGTCTTCTAATTCCTGAAGATTTTCAATTACTTCAATAGGAGCGCCACTTCTGATGGAGAAATCTATCAATTCATCTTTCGTTGCAGGCCATGGTGCGTCTTCTAAATGAGAGGCTAATTCGAGTGTCCAGAACATCTTCTAAATGGGTTTAATTTTTGCAAATGTAAAAGTTTGGTGGAACTGACCAAATGTGTTTTTTGGTTAAAAGTAAAAAGTTAAAAAGTAAAAGTAAAAAAACGGCTATTTATCAGTAATTATTGCCTTATTTATAGGTGTTTTTTGTTTTTCCGTTTAATTTTTTCCTTTTTACTTAACTTGTGCCTCATGCTGAAGGCTACAGGTATTTTTAAGAATTATGGAACATTGCCCGTATTAAAAGGGGTAGATATCACCATTCAAAAAGGAGAAATTGTAAGTATCGTGGGCTCTTCTGGAGCTGGGAAAAGTACTTTATTGCATATACTTGGCACATTAGATAAAGCCGATAAAGGAATAATAACCCTGGAAGATGAAAAAGTGGATCAACTGACGGGTAAAAAACTGGCTGCATTTAGGAATAAGCATATTGGCTTTGTTTTTCAGTTCCATCATTTATTGCCCGAATTCACTGCTTTGGAGAATGTTTGTATCCCGGGATGGATCGCAGGCACCAAAAAGAAAGAAGTGAATGAAAGAGCCCTGGAATTATTAAGCATTTTAGGCTTATCGGGCCGTTTAGAAAACAAACCCAATCAATTATCAGGTGGAGAACAGCAAAGGGTGGCTGTGGCAAGGGCGCTGATCAATAACCCATCGATAATCATGGCAGATGAACCCACTGGCAACCTTGATAGCAAGAACGCCAAAGAACTGCACCAGCTATTCATCGACTTAAGAAAAAATTTCAACCAAACTTTTTTGATCGTGACCCACAATGAAGAAATGGCTCAAATGAGTGATAGGACTTTGCACATGAAGGATGGGTTTATGATCGATGGTTAAATTGCTGGTGTTAAATTGTTAATTGAAATACAACGTGATGCCTCAATCAACAATTTATCCATTAAACAATTAAACACGCGGCTTCCAGGGAATCTCGGCTACATTCAACAAATGGCCCGTATATCTTGCCAAAACAAACAGATAATCACTTAAACGGTTGAGGTATTTAATTACTAAGGGTTCTACAAATAATTCATGTTCCTGCATATTTACACAAATACGTTCTGCTCTTCGGCAAATGCAACGGGCTATATGCGTTGTTGATATGGCAGGGTGTCCTCCGGGCAAGATGAAAAATTTCATTGCGGGTAACACTTCATTCATTGCATCGATCTCTTTTTCCAGCAGCTCAACGTCGGTCTCTTTTAGATCAGGGATCTTCATCTTAGTTTCCTTTTCAGGATCACATGCTAATGATGAGCCGATGGTAAACAACCTGTCTTGTATCTCTCTTAAAATATCTTTACTGTGAATAACTGTTATTTGATCCGAGACCAATCCTATATAAGAATTCAATTCATCAACGGTACCATAACTTTCAATACGCAGATGGCTCTTGGGAACTTTTGTTCCGCCGATCAAACTTGTTTTGCCAAGGTCGCCTGTTTTAGTATATATTTTTAGTGCCATATTTATGTACGATTTACAATGTTGGATGTACGATGTAAAAGATCTATATCGCATACCAAACTTCGTACATTATTCTAATAACACAAAGCCCCTATTCAAAAGAATAAGGGCTCATGCTTAATATATTGTTTTCAGTAAATTAGTTAACACTAACATCTGCTGATGCAGTAACATTTACAGTTGCATTTGATTTTGCATTTACAACAAGCGATAAAATATCTAATGCTGTAGCACTTGATGTAAACATACCTTGCAACACAAGCTTACCATCATGGTTAACATCGTTATAGCTTGCAAAATGTATTTCGTAAATACCGCTATCTAAATAACTTAATTTATAAGTTCCTGCAGTTACAACTGAACTGGTAACAGCATTTGCAAATTTAATACCGCTAGCACCTTGTCCTTGTAATTCAGCAGCAGAATATGTTCCTGCTTTATAAATATAAGCGATTACAGTGTCTGAAGCATAAACAGTGTTTGTAAATGTACCTGAAATATTAGCACTTTCAGTTGCATCTACTAAACGTACTGAATTTTGTAATTCAGCTGCTGTAACAAGAGTAAAAGAAGCAGTATCTCCTGTTAAAGGATGAGTGATCATTTTACGTAAATCAAAATCCGCAACAAGTGCATTAAGCGCTGCTGTATCTTTTAAAGTAAAGTTTTTGGCAACTGTAATAGTATTAACAGAACTTGTTAAGGCATGTTTTACATTATCCGTAGTTAATACATATGCACCTGGTGCAACACCACTTGAATCTTTAGTATAATCCAACACAAACGTAATAGTGCTGTATGATTTTCCTTGAAGACTGAAATTGCCGATATTTCTAACATTGCCATTTTTGAATGCTGCTAGATCAACCGTCGTTTTATTAAATCCTTTGATGCTTTGCCCATCCAATTTAATATCTGCAATAGTTACAAATACGCCACTTACTGATGCGTCATCTATTGCCCCATCGGTTGTACCCATTGATGTTTTAGCATTGCCTGAATTTTGTGAATTACTACTGCTTTTTTTGCAAGAGATCAATGATAAAGAAGATAATAAAGCTCCCGCTATAATTATACTTGTAAGTCTGTTTGTTAATTTAATTTTCAACATGATTTTTTAGTTTTTTTTATTAGTTTTTTATTGATTTATTTCTTTTGTATTTTTCAAACCACATGCCCAATAATTAATTTGTAAAAAAATTAGTCACGAATTGATAAATTTTATATAAAATAAAATCTTTATAAATAATTGATTATCAATAATTTACATATTTATAGAAAAATAAATTTCGCGAGAGGACTTATAAAATATTGATGAAAGTGATTTGTGGGGAACCGAGTAGTATATTCTACGTACAAAAAAATAACGAGTAATAAGTTGCTGAATGATTATTGAAGAAGCAGAAGGAATTATGATTGTGCAATCATATTAGTTGTAATAATATCGCTCGCAATTATTCCATCCTTCAAGCGAACAACACGTTTTGCATAATTTGCGATGTCTTCTTCATGCGTTACTAAAATAACAGTGTTGCCGTCATTATGTATCTTAGTAAGGATATCCATTATTTCGTAAGATGTTTTAGAATCAAGGTTACCTGTTGGTTCATCTGCTAAAATAATAGAAGGATTATTGATAAGTGCCCTCGCAATGGCAACTCGCTGGCATTGTCCGCCACTTAATTCATTTGGTTTATGATGACTGCGGTCGTCTAACCTAACTTTAGTTAAGACTTCCATCGCCCTTTCCAGTCTTTCTTTCTTTTCAATACCACTGTAGATAAGTGGGAGGGCAACATTTTCTATAGCAGTTAAACGCGGCAATAAATTAAATTGTTGAAAAACAAACCCGATCTCTTTATTGCGAACTTCGGCAAGGTCATTATCAGGCATGCCGCTTACGTCTTTTCCATTCAAAATATATTTACCACTTGTAGGAGAATCGAGACAACCCAATATATTCATCAGGGTTGATTTTCCCGAACCGCTTGGTCCCATCAAAGCCACGTATTCATTTTTATAAATATCGATATTGATACCTTTCAATACCTGCAATTCTTGCTTACCCAAGTAATAACTTTTGTTGATATCTTCTAAATGAATAATGCCCTGCATTTTTTAATTAATAATTGATAATTAATAATTTCTTGGTTGATGGTGTCTGTACTAAATAGTAATACTTCAATAATTTGAAGGAATTATTAATTACTGATTATTAATTCTTAATTACCTTAGGTACCTTAAAGAATTGCTCATCATGCATAGGCGCATTCTTTAACGCCAGCTCTCTGCTTATACTGCCTTGTACCTCATCTGCTCTTAAAACATTCACATTATCACTCATATGCAATAATGGCTCAACACCCGTAGTGTCTAATTCATTTAATTGATCGATGAACTGTATCATATTCTGCAGATCGCTTTTAATAGCGGCTTTTTCTGTAGCATTAAATTGTAACCTTGACAGGCTCGCTAACTTATCTATTAATTGGTCATTTACTTCCATAGATCAAAAGTAGTAAGATTTTACTACTTAAATATTATCTTCGCGGACTTATGAGCGGTCAAAAAGAAATAGTAATGAGTGGCATTCGCCCCACGGGTTTTTTGCATTTAGGCAATTACTTTGGGGCTATTCGCAATTATGTACGCATGCAGGAAGAATTTAACTGCTTTTTTATGGTGGCAGACCTGCATTCACTAACCACACATCCCGATACGAAGGAATTAAAAGCTAATGTACATAGGGTTTTGGCAGAAAATATTGCCTGTGGATTAGATCCTGATAAAGTAGCCTTGTATTGCCAGAGTCATGTGCACGAAACATCGGAATTATACCTGTATTTAAATATGATGGCCTATAAAGGTGAGTTGGAAAAGACAACCACTTTTAAAGACAAAGTTCGCCAGAATCCTGAAAATGTTAATGCGGGTTTATTAACCTATCCTGTTTTACAAACAGCAGATATTGTATTGCACCGCGCAAAATATGTTCCCGTTGGGAAAGACCAGGAGCAGCATTTGGAAATGGCGAGGAATTTTGTGAACCGTTTCAACCACCGCTATGGCGAAGTTTTTCCTGAGCCTGTTGCCTTTAATTATAATGAAGAATTAGTGAAAGTACCTAGCCTTGATGGCACAGGCAAAATGAGTAAGAGTGAGAACCAACTGGCAACTTTATACCTGGCAGATGACGATGAAATGATCCGTAAAAAAGTAATGAAGGCAAAAACAGATGGCGGCCCAACAGAAAAAAATTCAACTAAGCCTGATTATATCGAGAACATTTTTGGATTGATGAAGCTAGTGAGTAGTGAAGATGTGATTAAAAAATATGCCGGTGATTTCGATAATTGCACCATTCGTTATGGTGATATGAAAAAACAACTGGGAGAAGATATGGTGAACTTTATTTCTCCCATCAGAAATAAGGTAGATGCGATATTGCAGAACGAGAAATATTTAAAGGAAGTAATGGAGCAAGGTGCCGAAAAGGCAAGAAAAAGCGCCAGGGCAACGATGGAACTTGTAAGAACAGCTATTGGCCTGAACTATTATTAAAAAAATAAAAAATCCAGAACCCAAATACGGAAAATATTGTATAATTTGAACGCCTGTTGATCTATATACCCTACGCATCTGAAAACGGGAACTTTATAAATTATTATGGCAAAGACAAAAAAACCTAAGCATATTGCTATAGCCGGAAATATAGGCGCCGGTAAAACTACGTTAACAGAATTGCTTAGCAAACATTATAAATGGATACCTCAATTTGAAGATGTGGATCACAATCCATATTTAAACGATTTCTACGAGGATATGCCCCGATGGAGTTTTAACCTGCAGATATATTTCCTGAACAGCAGGTTGAATAATTTATTAGATATTCAGCGAGGAACAGAAACAATTATTCAGGACAGAACGATCTATGAAGATGCCAACATCTTTGCACCAAACCTGCACGATATGGGCCTGATGGGCAAACGCGATTTTACAAATTATTATAATTTTTTCGAGACCCTGAAATCGATGGTTCAACCTCCCGATCTTTTGATCTATTTAAAAGCATCGGTACCAACATTGGTAGCGCAGATACAAAAGCGTGGGAGAGAATATGAAGAAAATATTCGCCTTGATTATTTAAAAAAGCTGAATGATTATTATAATAACTGGATAGAAAATTATAAAGAAGGACCGTTATTGATCATCGATGCCAACACCAATAAGTTTGCAGAGAACGAAGAACATTTAGGACAGATCATTTCTCAAATAGATTCTACCTTATTCGGGCTTTTCTAAAAAGTTACAATGCCATTTTTTATTGCGTAGATAGCTAAGCCAACCCTGCTTTTTACATTCAGTTTAATAAAAAGAGAATCCCGGTGATTATCGATCATGCGTGGCGTTAGCTTCATAATATCAGCGATCTCTTTATAGGTCATATCTGTACTGGCTAATTTCAAAAATTCAATTTCAATACCATTTAATATCGATTTGTCTAAGGAAGAATTATTAGCATGATTGATCTGAAATAAGGTAGCCAGTTTACCTGTCACACCATGGGAATAATGATACTCGCCATTGGCAACAGCAGTAATAGCCGATTTCAATTCGTCAGGATGTACATCTTTTTTTAAAAAGCCTTTTACACCAAGCTGTAATAAACGTATCAACGCAATTTCAGAATCGTACATAGTCAATATCAGCACACCAATTTGAGGATACTTATCATGCAACCATTTAGCCGTATCATAACCGTCCATCTCGGGCATGTTAAGATCAAGCAATACAATAGAGGGAACATTGCCATGCTCAATTTCATGCACTAATTCTTTACCGTTGCCGGCTACATTCATTACATGGCAGTCATCAAAAGTATTAATAAGGGAAGCAAGGGCATCTCGCAAGAGGACATGATCGTCTACTAATATTACGTTGTAGGGTTTAGGGTGCATAAATAAAGTTTTTCGTGGTATTGGATAGAATGGAAAGATAAATAAAAATGCAACAATAGTGTTACTTTTAACTATCAATAATTTATAAAAAATCAGAACAGTCATGTTAACAAATAACGACATACTTAAAAAATTGCGCGTAGCGCTCTCTTTACATACAGAAGACATCATACAAATATTAGCTTTAGCAGATTTTGAGATCAGTAAAGGCGCTTTAGGAGATATTTTTAGAAACGAAGACCAGCCGGGTTATATGGAAGCAGGCGATCAGCTCTTAAGAAATTTTTTAAATGGATTGATCATTTATAAAAGAGGAAAGTTCCCTAACGCTAAGCCACAACCTAAAGATGATAATGGAGATGTTGGTCCGCAACGTAAAGACAGACCTGAATAGTAATATTGCTGTGATTATTTCGAATCCTTCATCACTATCTGAATAGTATCTCTATTCTGCTGGCTCAATAATTTTATTTTTCCTTTGGTCAATTCTTGTATAACCGCATCTGTAAAATGTCTTACCGTTAAAAGCGTCAAATGTTTTTCTAACTGCACATCAAACATCTCGCCTGCTGACAGTGCCAGCTTTTCAATTTTCTCGGGCTTATCGTCCAAACAATACAAAATACTAATGGCGCCGTTCTGAGACAGGTTGGGCCTGATCTTTATAGTTTCGAATAATTCGTACAGTTTACCAACAGGTTTTTCTTCCACAAAAGAAAAATCTTTCGAGCGAAGCTCCATCAACACCTGTTTTTCTTTTACAACAATAATAGGAGGTAAGCCCTGTACCGCTTTTTTACTAATGATCGTTCCCGTTAGTTCGGGTTTTAAAAAACAACGTACATGCAGGGGAATATTTTTATTCTCAATCGGTTTGATCGTTTTAGGATGTATCACCTGTGCACCATAATAAGCCATCTCGATCACTTCGCCATAACTTAACTCGTTAATGATTGTTGCATCAGGAAATTTTTTGGGATCGGCATTAAAAACACCATCTACATCTTTCCATATTGTCTGACTTTCTGCATTCAGCATATTTGCAAAAATGGCGGCGGAATAATCGCTTCCTTCTCGGCCTAAAGTAGTGCTTTCATTTTCATCTGTTGCGCCAATAAATCCTTGCGTAATAACTATTTTTTCTTTAGAGAAAAGTGGCAAGATATTTTTTTTAACTTTATGTTCTGTCACTTTCCAATCGATCGTTGCTTCTCTAAAATTATCATCGGTACTAAATATATCTCTTACATCAACCCAGGTATTTTTAATATGGACTGAATTAAAATAGTCGCTGATAATAGCGGTACTCAATAATTCACCGCAACAAACTATCTGGTCATAATAGTAATCATAATCCCTTACAGGTTTATCATGCAATAACCATTCTACTTCAGTAAAAAGATCACTTAAAGTAGCTACTTTTTTCAATCCTAATTTTTCTACAAGTGTTAAATGTTCCAGCTTTATCTCGGTAAAAAAATCAAGAGCTTCCTCTTTATTGCCGGCAAAAAAAGATTCGGCCACCTGCTCCAAAGCGTTGGTGGTTTTGCCGATGGCAGATATTATTATTAAAATATCATCGCCTTTGAACGATTCAATTATTTTACCTGCATTTTTTATCCTTTCGATACTGTTAATACTGGCGCCGCCAAATTTAAAAACCTTCATCTGTACTACTTGTTATTTGGGTTGATTGAGTTAATTCGTTTAATTTAGCCCTCTCAAATAATTTGCAAAAGTCGTAATTCTTAGCTAATTATAGCAAGTATTTAAAATGCTATTTTGAGAACGGCAAATGACAAATATTTGAAAAGATATTTTTTTACTTAAATTGCTCTGCTATTAGGCAGATTGGCTATGCAAAAAACAATTATTTCGGTGAAGGATCTAAAAAAGAATTACGGTTCTTTTGAAGCAGTAAAGGGTATATCTTTCGATGTATATGAAGGCGAAATATTTGGTTTATTGGGGCCCAATGGCGCAGGTAAATCAACCACGCTGGAAATTATAGAAACACTCCGTGAAAAAACAAGCGGCCAGGTAATGGTTGACGGACTTGATCTTGACAAAGCTCCCGATAGCATTAAAAAGATAATCGGCGTTCAGTTACAAACATCAGGTTTTTACCCGGGATTAAATTTGGTAGAGCTGATCAATCTTTTTGCAGGTTTATACAATGAAAAAGTTGATCCGATGGCGCTATTGAAATTGGTAAACCTGGAGGATAAAGCGAAAAATAAATTTAAGGAAATGAGTGGCGGACAGAAACAACGTTTCTCTATTGCCACAACCTTGATCAATAAACCAAGGGTGATTTTTTTAGATGAACCAACCACAGGTTTGGATCCTCAGGCCCGCAGAAATTTATGGGATCTGGTAAAAAAGATAAGAAGCGAAGGAACAACCGTTATCATTACCACCCATTACATGGATGAGGCGGAACAATTATGCGACCGTATCGCGATCATGGATGAAGGAAAAGTAATTGCTTTGGCTTCGCCTGATAAAATGATCGATGACCTGGTTGCTACGGGCTTCGAAAGGCCCAAACAAGTAAAATCAGCTAATCTTGAAGATGTATTCATTCATCTTACAGGAAAAGAAATGAGAGACGAATAAATTTTTATACCATCACACCAATTAAAACTAAAAAATGACAAAGATTCTTTTTGCAACTATAATGGTCGCAATCACAAGTACCGTAGCTCATGCACAAGTTGCGCCTAAGAAAACAACCAAAATGAAAGTGGTATCAGCTCCACAAGGAACCACTGTTGGCCCTTTTAAAAATTCAAACGATTCATTGTCGTATGCGATCGGTAATAATATCGGAGAGAATTTCAAACGCCAAGACCTTGGCAGCATCAATACAGAACTTGTGAAAAAAGGAATGGATGATGCAATAAAGAATAGAAAAACATTACTTGATTCTTTGCAATTACAAGAAGTATTACAAACTTATTCTCAGGCATATCACCAAAAACAACAAGCAGAAGCTCAGCAAAAAGTTAGCGAAGTAAAAGCAAAGAACCAGGCCTTTTTAGATGCTAACAGCAAACGCGCAGGAGTAATAACTTTACCTGATGGCTTACAGTATGAAATACTAAGAAAATCTGACACCACTAAAATATCTCCAACAACACAAGATACGGTAGTAGCCAATTACGCCGGTACTTTGATCGATGGAACTGAATTTGATAATTCATACAAAAGAGGTGAACCATTAACTATACCCGTAGGTGGCGTTATTAAAGGGTGGACAGAAATTTTGCAATTAATGCATGTGGGCGACGAGTTTAAAGTTTATATCCCAAGCGATCTTGCTTATGGTGACAGAGGTGCTGGCGGTCAAATTCCCGGCGGTTCTGCTTTAATATTCCAAATGGAATTAATAGCGATCAAACCGGCTGTTACTGCAGCCGCCCCAACAACTCCGGCAACAAAACCTGTTAAAAAATAGATCATAGCTGTATGACGGAAGATTTAAAATATCCAATAGGCAAATATGTGCCTCAGCCGTTTTCTGATAAGCAATTACAGGAATGGATCAGGGATATACAATTTCTTCCGCAAGACCTCGAAAATTCAATATTGAATTTAGATGAAGCACAGATCAATACACCTTATCGTCCCGAAGGCTGGACAGTGAAGCAATTGATACACCATGTTGCTGACAGCCACATGAATGCTTACATCCGTTTTAAATTAGGGTTAACTGAAAATAACCCAACCATAAAACCGTATGACGAAGCTTTATGGGCAGAGATGAGCGATACAAAAAATCTACCCGTTAATCTATCACTGACTTTGTTGCACGCATTGCATACAAGGTGGGTAGAAGTAATAAAGAATATTAAAGGCGATGAATGGAACAGAACTATTTTTCATCCTGAGGCAAAAAAAGAAATGACCATTTGGTATTTACTTGGTTCGTATGCATGGCACAGTAAACACCATACGGCACATGTAACAAGGTTACGTGAAAGAATGAATTGGTAATTTGTCTGAGCCATTTGATTGAAATTGATTTTTACACACTACTTAAACTATTAATCAATTTCAATCAAATGGTTCAGATAATTAATAACATATAATGAACTGGAAAAAACTTTCCTCAGAATACATAGCCCGCTTTCAATATTTTACTGCCCGCAAAGACAGATGCGAAATGCCAGGTGGCAAGATCGTTGAATCATATTACGTAGTGGAACTACCTCGCTCAGCCTGCGCATTAGCCATAACAGAAAATGGCGAAGTAATAATGACAAAACAATACCGTCATCCGATCGAAAAAATAATATTGGAGATACCTGGTGGCTTTGTTGAAGAAGGGGAAGATATCGTCAAAGGAATTGCAAGAGAATTAATGGAAGAAACAGGCTATGCATTTACAACGATAGAACATGTAGGGGAGGTTGCCGCTAACCCCGGCATCTTAAATAATTATACCGATCTGTTTTTAGCAACAGGAGGTAAAAAAGTAGCTGCTCAGAATTTAGATGCCAACGAAGAAATAGAGATTATTTTGTTGCCGCTGGAAAAAGTACGGTTAATGCTGCAAAATAATGAGTTTGACCAGGCCTTACATGTAAGCTGTATGTTCTATGCCTTTCAAAAATTAGATGAAGATGGTGAAAGTCTTTATTAAAAGCTTTTTAATTTTGCAATGGTCTCTTTAGGATCGGAAGATTTAAAAACAGTACTGCCCG
>Ga0206961_1004_pt1 | contig 65289 bp, 70 predicted proteins | sample Alteio_BWOrgHeat_30_FD_153238 | JGI IMG/M metagenome (GOLD analysis project Ga0206961, IMG submission 153238) | Enriched cells from forest soil in Barre Woods Harvard Forest LTER site, Petersham, Massachusetts, United States -... | ecosystem: Environmental > Terrestrial > Soil > Temperate forest >...
AATTTATTTGTAACAAAAGATATAGATCCGGTTAATTTCTACTTCACTTCTACAGTCGGTGAATTGATTACTGAATTTGTAAGTGGTAGAATTACGGGTGATGTAAATAAAGAAAACATCGAGTTGAGAAAATCAACGATCATATAAATACAATTTCTGATTGCTGATTTCGGATATAGGATTTGAATCAACAAAAATCAGCAATCAGAAATCCCATATCGCAATAAAAAAGTTCTTTGTTTTTTTAATAGATAGTAGTATATTTGTTTTACAACTCTTCCACATGTTGAAAGGCAATATACTTAATGGCATAACAAACATAGCAGCAATTATCATTGTTGTCGTTGTCATTATTATACCTATCTCTGGAGGAGGAATTTATATGTAGTATAAAAACTTAATTATAAAAAAGCCCGCCTCCAAAAAGAGACGGGCTTTTTGTTTTAGGCGGGTTTTTGTCATGCTGAGGTACGAAGCATCTTATTCTACACTAATAGAATAATTGACTAAAGATTAAATTCTTCGCTCGCTCAGAATGACAAAAAGTAAAATAAAAGAAAGCTTAATAGAAAACAAAAAGGCGAAACGTGCGACGCCACTGAAGTTAAATAGTAGTACAAAAGCTAAACAAATAAAAATAGAAAAAAACAGTAATGGAACTTAACAAATACAGTAAGACTTTAACACAAGATGCCACACAACCGGCAGCTCAGGCAATGTATTATGCGATCGGATTTAAGGAAGAAGATTTCAAGAAAGCGCAAGTAGGTATTGCGAGTATGGGCTGGGATGGTAACCCTTGTAATATGCACCTGAACGATCTATCAACGACAGTTAGAAAAAGTGTAAATGATAATGGATTATTAGGCCTTCGTTTTTATACGATCGGTGTAAGCGACGGCATTAGCATGGGTACCGATGGTATGCGTTATAGTTTGGTAAGTAGAGATGTAATTGCCGATAGCATTGAAACAAATGCAGGCGCACAATATTATGATGCCTTGATCACGATCCCTGGTTGTGATAAAAATATGCCTGGTTCTATCATGGCAATGGGCAGATTAAATCGTCCTTCTATTATGTTGTATGGTGGTACTATTGCGCCAGGACATTATAAAGGAGAAGACCTTAACATCGTTTCTGCCTTTGAAGCATTAGGACAAAAGATCGCAGGCAATTTAAGCGAAACTGATTTTAGAGGTATTGTTGAACATGCTTGTCCGGGTGCGGGAGCTTGTGGTGGAATGTATACAGCTAACACCATGGCTGCTTCGATTGAAGCATTGGGTATGAGTTTACCTTATTCATCAAGCAACCCGGCTTTAAGTAAAGAAAAACAAGATGAATGTGAAGCCGTTGGTAAAGCAATAAAAATATTATTAGAAAAAGATATCAAACCAAAAGATATCATGACAAAAAAAGCATTTGAAAATGCAATGACCGTTGTGATGGTTTTGGGTGGAAGCACCAATGCAGTATTGCACTTTATCGCGATAGCAAAAAGTGTTGGTGTTCCTTTAACACAAGATGATTTCCAAAAGATCAGTGACAGGGTTCCGATGTTAGCGGATTTTAAACCATCGGGTAAATACTTAATGGAAGATTTGCATAAGGTTGGTGGTGTTCCTTCAGTAATGAAATATTTATTGAGCAAAGGTTTATTACATGGTGATTGTTTGACCGTAACCGGCAAAACAGTTGCAGAAAATTTGAAAGACATACCCAACTTAAACTTCGACGAACAAAAAATAGTGATGCCTTTGGAAACGCCGTTAAAAGCAACAGGGCATTTACAAATATTATACGGAAACTTAGCAGAAGGCGGAAGCGTTGCAAAAATTACCGGTAAAGAAGGCGAACGTTTTGAAGGAACTGCAAGAGTATTCAACGGCGAAAAAGACCTGATCGCAGGAATACAAAGCGGTAAAGTTCATCCGGGTGATGTTGTAGTGATCAGGTACATTGGTCCTCGTGGTGCGCCGGGCATGCCTGAAATGTTGAAACCAACCGGCGCTATCATCGGAGCAGGTTTAGGTAAAACTGTTGCCTTGATCACAGATGGAAGGTTTAGTGGTGGAACGCACGGCTTCGTCGTCGGTCATATCACACCTGAAGCTTTCAACGGTGGTTTGATTGCTTTTGTAGAAGATAACGATATCATTGAAATTGATGCTGTAAATAATAAACTGGTATTAAAAGTTAGTGAAGAAATTATCGCCGAAAGAAAAAAGAGCTGGAAACAACCTGCTTTAAAAGCAACTAACGGCGTTCTATATAAATATGCTAAGCTGGTAAAAACAGCCGCAGAAGGGTGTGTTACGGATGAAGATTAAATCTATCACTGAACATTAAAAAAGAAATTATGAGTACTACAATTATTGAAAATAAAGATTTGAAGTCAGCTGTTAAAACAGATGCCGCAGGTAAAACATTACCATCAACTGATTTTCCTTTTAAAAAAGGACAGGTAGGTGAATTAACTGGTGCACAAGCTGTATTGGAAGCATTCATCGCCGAAGGCGTTGACACAATATTTGGATATCCGGGTGGCGCTATCATGCCTATCTACGATGCTTTATACGATTACAACGATCATTTAAAACATATTCTTGTTCGTCATGAACAAGGTGGTATACATGCTGGCCAGGGTTATGCACGTGCTTCGGGTAAAGTAGGCGTTGTGTTTGCAACAAGCGGACCGGGCGCAACAAATTTAGTTACGGGTTTAGCTGATGCGATGATCGATAGTACGCCATTGGTTTGTATCACAGGACAGGTATTTGCACATTTATTAGGTACGGATGCTTTCCAGGAAGTAGATGTAATTAATATCACTACACCGGTTACAAAATGGAACTACCAGGTTACTGATGCAACAGAAATTCCTGCTGTATTAGCGAAAGCGTTTTATATCGCAGAGACTGGTCGTCCGGGTCCTGTATTAATAGATATTACCAAGAATGCTCAGTTACAAAAATTCGATTACCAGGGATATAAAAAATGTGAACATATCCGCAGCTATCGCCCAAAGCCGCTTGTTCGCAAAGAGTATGTTGAGCAGGCAGCGAAGCTGATTAATGAAGCAAAAAAACCATTTGTAATTTTTGGTCAGGGTGTAATATTGGGTAAAGCAGAAAAAGAATTTAAAGCCTTCATTGAAAAAGGTGGCTTGCCTGCCGCATGGACAATATTGGGTTTAAGTGCGTTAGAAACCGATCATCCGCAAAATGTTGGGATGCTGGGTATGCATGGTAATTACGGACCAAATGTTTTAACGAATGAATGTGATGTATTGATCGCAGTGGGTATGCGGTTCGATGATCGTGTTACGGGCCGTTTGGATAAATATGCTAAACAAGCACAGGTTATCCATTTAGATATCGATCCTGCGGAGATAGATAAAAATGTAAAAGCAGCAGTACCTGTTTGGGGCGATTGTAAAGAAACATTGCCGATGCTGACTAAATTAATAGAATCAAAAAAACATACTGACTGGTTAAATAAATTCCATGACTTCACTAAGAAAGAAGTGGAAGCTGTCATCCAGGATGAACTGAATCCTCCTGCAAGTGATAAGATGACGATGGGTGAAGTAATGAAATTTTTGAATGAGCTAACAAAAGGTGATGCCATCATTGTAACAGATGTTGGCCAGCACCAAATGGTAGCTTGCCGTTATGCAAAATTCAATGAAACAAAAAGCAATATCACATCTGGCGGAGCCGGTACAATGGGATTTGCATTACCGGCAGCGATCGGTGCCAAATATGGCGCTCCAAAAAGAACCGTAGTTGCGATCATCGGTGATGGTGGTGTACAGATGACCATACAGGAATTAGGTACCATTATGCAATGTGAAGTGAATGTAAAAATATTGATACTGAATAATGAGTTCTTAGGAATGGTTCGCCAGTGGCAACAGTTATTTCATGATAAGCGTTATTCATTCGTTGATATCGCGAGCCCTGATTATGTAATGGTTGCAAAAGGATATAAAATACCAGGGCAAAAAGTAACCGAAAGAGCTAACCTGAGAGAAGCATTGAAAACAATGTTGGATCATGATGGTGCTTATTTGTTAGAAGTAATGGTTGGTAAAGAAAACAATGTATTTCCGATGGTGCCACAAGGCTGTAGCGTTGCTGAAATAAGATTGAAATAATAATAGATGGAAAAGAGTACAGAAATAATTAAAGAAACAAGGATCCGGTTCCTGAACCTGATGCACGATCTGTCGATCGATGCATTGAATAAGGTGCCGTCTAATTTCAATAATAATATTATCTGGAATTTCGGCCATATTATCGCAACACAACAAGTGCTTTGTTACCAATTATCAAATGTGCACATGAAGTTGGGTACTGAATATATCCAACGATATGCAAAAGGAACCAAACCGCATGTATCTGTATCACAGCAGGAAATAGATTTTTTGAAACAACACGCGTTGGATACAGTAGATGAATTAGAAACGGATTTCAGAAGTAATGTCTTTAATAATTTTCAACCTTACACTACCGGTTTTGGTGTTAGGTTAAATGATATTACGGATGCAATAAAGTATGTGTCAACACATGAAACCCTTCATTTGGGTTATGCGATGGCGCTTAAAAAATTAGTACAATAAATAAAAATTATGAAAAAGGAATTCACCATAACAGTGTATACGGAAAACCAGATCGGTTTACTGAACCGTATCGCTATTATTTTTTCTCGCAGAAAAATTAATATCGATAGTTTAAATACATCTCCTTCAGAAATTGAAGGCATACACCGCTTTACTATTTTGGTAGTTGAAACCGAAGAAGTTGTAAGAAAGGTTTGTCGCCAGATTGAAAAACAAGTGGAAGTATTAAAAGCTTATTTCAATACCGAAGATGAAATTGTTTGGCAAGAAATGGCTTTGTACAAAGTATCAACAGATATGATCACCGAGAAAGTAAAAGTGGAAAGATTGTTACGTGAATGCGGCGCAAGAACCATCGCGATCAGAAAAGATTTTACCGTTTTTGAAACAACGGGGCATCGCGCAGAAACCGATAAGCTGTTGCAGGTTCTGGGCCAATATGGCTTAATTGAATTTGTACGCAGTGCAAGGATCGCGATCATCAAAACAAGTTTGGGCTTCTACGAAAAATTAAAAGAGTTTGAAAAAGCAGCGCCTAGTGAAGACGTAAAAGAAAACGAATTTCTGAATAAGCAGGATGAGGTTTTTACAATGTAAAAAGTAAATAACAATTCAATAATAAATCAATTCAACAATTCTAATAATTCAAAACAACAACAAACAATGGCCAATTATTTTAACACCCTTCCCTTAAGAGAAAAACTTAACCAGTTAGGTGTATGTGAGTTTATGAACAGCAGCAACTTTTCAGACGGCGTAACTGCATTGAAAGGTAAAAAAATAGTAATCGTTGGTGCTGGTGCACAAGGATTAAATCAGGGATTAAATTTAAGAGATTCTGGTCTTGATGTATCTTATACATTACGTAAAGAAGCAATTGCTGAAAAACGTCAATCTTGGAAAAACGCAACTGAGAACGGTTTTAAAGTAGGTACGTATGAAGAATTAATTCCTACTGCAGACTTAGTGATCAACCTCACTCCTGATAAACAACATACAAGTGTTATAACAGCCATTATGCCGTTGATAAAGAAAGGCGCCGTATTGTCTTATTCTCATGGTTTTAATATCGTTGAAGAAGGTATGCAGATCCGTAAAGATATTACTGTTATCATGGTGGCACCTAAATGTCCGGGGTCTGAAGTTCGTGCGGAATATGTACGTGGCTTTGGTGTTCCAACATTGATCGCGGTACATCCTGAAAATGATCCTGAACAAAAAGGCTGGATGTGGGCAAAAGCCTATGCCGCTGGTACAGGCGGTCATAGAGCGGGTGTTTTAAAATCTTCTTTTGTTGCAGAAGTTAAATCTGATCTGATGGGCGAACAAACTATTCTTTGTGGTTTGTTACAAACAGGTTCTATTCTTTGCTTCAACAAAATGGTGGAAAAACAAATAGATAAAGGGTATGCGTCTAAATTGATTCAATACGGTTGGGAAGTAATTACCGAAGCGTTAAAGCAAGGTGGTATCACTGCTATGTTAGATAGATTATCTAATCCTGCTAAAATAAAAGCATTTGAATTGGCCGATGAATTAAAAGTGATCATGCGTCCATTGTTCCAAAAACATCAGGATGATATCATGAGCGGCGAATTCTCTAAAACAATGATGGCGGATTGGGCAAATGATGATAAGAACTTATTGAAATGGAGAGCGGAAACTGGTGAAACAGCTTTTGAAAAAACACCTGCTGGAGATGTAAAAATTTCTGAACAGGAATTTTTCGATAATGGTTTATTAATGGTGGCAATGGTTAGAGCCGGTGTAGAACTAGCTTTTGAAACAATGGTTGATGCTGGTATCAAAGCAGAATCTGCTTATTACGAATCATTACACGAAACACCATTGATCGCTAACACGATCGCCCGTAAAAAGTTATTCGAAATGAACCGCGTTATCTCTGATACAGCAGAATACGGTTGTTATTTATTTAACCACGCATGTGTTCCTTTATTAGCTGAATTTATGAAGACAGTTGAAACTGATATCATCGGTAAAAATTATAACGCAGGGAAAGACAACGGCGTAAATAACAGAGAGATCATCATCGTAAACGAAAAATTACGCGGTCATCAAATTGAAAAAGTTGGTGCTGTATTAAGAAAGGCAATGACCGACATGAAATCTATCAGCACAGTAGCATAAAATAAAAATGGACACAACAACACATACAACACAAATGTTGGATTTTAAAGCAGCAGCGGCAAGATTGAAGAACGTGGCTACAAGAACGCCACTGGAATTCAGTCATAGCTTGTCGAGAAAATACCAATGTAATGTGTATTTAAAAAGAGAAGACCTTCAGGTGGTACGCTCGTATAAATTACGCGGCGCTTATAACCTGATGAGTAGTCTGCCGCAGGATCAATTGCAACGTGGTGTTGTATGTGCAAGTGCCGGTAACCATGCACAGGGTTTCGCTTATAGCTGTAAAAAATTAAATGTAAAAGGTGTAGTGTTTATGCCGGTGATAACGCCAAATCAAAAAATCACACAGACAAAAATGTTTGGTGAGCAATTCATCGAAATAAAATTGGTCGGTGATACATTTGATGATTGCGCGATCGCCGCAAAACAATATACGGCTGAACATAGTATGACCTTTATCCATCCTTTTGATGATTATAAGATCATCGAAGGACAAGGAACGGTAGGTGTTGAAATATTAGAAGATCAGCCACAAATAGATTATTTGTTTTTGCCAATTGGCGGAGGAGGTTTAGCTGCAGGTGTCGGTTCTTATTTCAAAACATTTTCACCACAAACAAAAATAATTGGTGTTGAACCAGAAGGCGCTCCATCCATGTTAGCAGCATTTAAAGCAGGCCATCCTGTTACATTAGAAACTGTTGACCGTTTTGTTGATGGTGCCTCTGTAAAAAGAGTGGGTGAATTAACGTATGCTATTTGCAAAGATGTGCTAACTGAAGTTAAATTGGTTGCAGAAGGAAAGATCTGTACAACGATCTTGAAATTATACAATGAAGATGCTATCGTTGCTGAGCCCGCAGGTGCTTTGTCGATCGCAGTGCTGAATGATTATGCAGACCAGATAAAAGATAAAACGGTAGTCTGCGTTTTAAGCGGCGGCAATAATGACATTGACAGAATGCAGGAAATAAAAGAAAGGTCTTTACAATATGAAGGCTTAAAACATTACTTCTTAATTCGCTTTGCACAACGTCCGGGTGCGTTGAAAGAGTTTGTAAATCATGTACTTGGACCAAACGATGATATCACCCGTTTTGAGTACATGCAAAAGCATAATAAAGAAACAGGACCTGCATTGGTAGGAATTGAATTAAAATCTAAAGAAGATTATGAAGTTTTGCTTCAAAATCTAAATAAATACCAAATTAATTACACAGCGCTTAGTCAAAATGACAATGTTTTTGGGTATCTGGTTTAGTGTGGAGTTTTTTCTACAGCTATTGGATTCTTGACAAATTTTAAATAAATTTGCTTGATTGTCTTTTCACTACGGTTGCTGCTAAACGAATAATTTTTTCATCATTATTGATTAAATAATAATTATGGTTAGTAATAGTAACACCGGTTTGTATTCCCCCGACTTTGAACATGATTCTTGTGGTATTGGCTTCGTTGCACATATCAAAGGGAATAAGTCGCACCAGAACATTTCTGATGCATTAACTATCCTGGAAAACATGGAGCACCGCGGTGCATGTGGTTGTGAGAAGAACTCAGGTGATGGTGCCGGTATATTCATTCAAATTCCACACGAATTTTTCTTTGACGAAGGTGTTAGGCTTGGTTTTCATTTACCGGAATGCGGTAAATATGGTGTAGGCGTTGTATTCTTTCCAAAAGATCAACAATTAATAAACGAATGCAAAGAGATCTTTTACAGAACTGCTGAAAAATTAGGCATGGAAGTATTGGGTTATCGCCCTGTGCCTGTAAATAAAGATGGCATCGGCCATACAGCTTTATCCGTAGAGCCTGTTATGGAACATGTGTTTGTCGCTTGTCCGGATAATATGTCTCCCGAAGTCTTCGAACGCAAATTATTTGTGTTACGCAATGCGGCTAGCCATATCATAACTAATACTACTAAAAAAGATGAGATAGGGTTTTATATCGCTTCTTTATCACATAAAACTTTGGTTTATAAGGGCCAGTTAATGAGTACGCAGGTGCGTGGTTATTTTTCTGATCTAACTAACAAAAGAGTTGTCTCTGCCTTTGGTTTGGTGCATTCTCGTTTTGCTACCAATACTTTTCCTTCTTGGAAATTGGCGCAGCCGTTCCGTTATATCGCACACAATGGAGAGATCAATACTTTACAAGGAAATTTAAACTGGTTAAAAGCTGGTGAAAAAGGTTTTACTTCTCCATTCTTTTCTAAAGAAGAAATGGAAATGTTATTACCGATCGTTTCAGGCAAACAATCCGATTCTGCTTGTTTAGATAATACCGTTGAATTATTAACCATGACGGGCCGTTCATTACCACATGTAATGATGATGTTGATTCCTGAAGCATGGGATGGTGATGATAAAATGGACCCTGTTAAAAAAGCATTTTACGAATACCATGCTTCTATCATGGAACCTTGGGATGGACCGGCTTCTATCTCTTTTACAGATGGAAAAATTATCGGTGCTACGCTTGATAGAAATGGTTTGCGTCCGTCAAGATATTGTGTTACCAAAGATGACAGAGTGATCATGGCTTCTGAAAGTGGCGCATTACCAATCGATCCTGCACTAGTAAAAGAAAATGGCCGTTTACAACCGGGCAAAATGTTCGTGGTTGATATGGAACAAGGTAGAATTATCAGCGATGAAGAATTAAAGAAAACGATCTGTTCGCAACAACCTTACGGCGACTGGTTAAATAAATATAAAATACGTTTAGAAGAATTACCTGAGCCTCGTATTATGTTTACTCATTTGGAACATGATCAGATATTTAAATATCAAAAAGCTTTCGGTTATTCAACTGAAGATTTAGATACATTAATTGCACCAATGGCATTGGAAGGCAAAGAACCAATTGGTTCAATGGGCACCGATGTTCCTTTGGCAATATTGAGCGATCAGCCGCAGCATTTAAGTTCTTATTTCAAACAATTGTTTGCTCAGGTAACCAACCCTCCTATCGATCCTATTCGTGAAAGATTGGTGATGTCTCTGGCAACCTTCATGGGCAATAACGCCAATATATTATTGGAAGATCCTTTAAGCTGTCATACTGTAGCATTAAAACATCCTGTGCTATCTAATTACGAATTAGAAAAGATCAGGAGTATTGACACCGGTGTATTCCAGGCCAAGACTTTACAGATGTACTACAGAGCAGATGGCAAACCTGATTCTTTGCAAAAAGGATTAGAAAGAATTTGTCGTTATGCAGTAGATGCTGTTGAAGACGGATTTAAAGTAATTGTATTAACAGATAGAGCGATCGATTCTGAACATGCTCCAATTCCATCTTTATTAGCAACAGCTGCAATTCATCATCACCTGATCCGTAAAGGTGTTCGCGGGCACGTTGGAATTTTAGTAGAAGCCGGCGACGTTTGGGAAGTACATCACTTCGCATGTTTGTTAGGCTTTGGCGCAACAGCTATCAATCCTTATTTAGCATTGTCTACTATCCGCGATATGAAATTGACAGGTAGATTAGAAACCGACCTGGATGTTGATTATCTAAAGAAAAATTATATCAAAGCCGTGAATGATGGCTTGTTGAAAGTATTCTCAAAAATGGGTATCTCAACATTGCAATCATACCAGGGTGCACAAATATTTGAGATCATCGGTTTAAATAAAACCGTGGTTGATAAATATTTCACCGGCGCTGTTTCCCGCATAGAAGGAATGGGCCTTGATGAAATAGCAAAAGAAAATTTAGCGAAACATAGTTTTGCATTCAGCAAAAAAGATATACCGGTTGATCGTTTACCTGTTGGTGGATTGTATCAATGGAAACGTAAAGGTGAAGCGCATTTGTTTAACCCGCAAACGATCCATTTATTACAATATTCAACAAGACTGAATGATTATCCAACATTTAAAAAATACTCTAAGCTGGTAAATGATCAGGGCGAAAAAGCTATGACATTAAGAAGCTTGTTCCAGTTCAAACACAACCGCACACCAATTCCGATCGAAGAGGTTGAACCGGCAGAAAATATTTACAAACGTTTTGCTACAGGTGCCATGAGCTTTGGCTCTATCTCGCATGAGGCACACAGTACATTGGCAGTTGCCATGAACCGTCTTGGCGGCAAGAGCAATACTGGTGAAGGTGGTGAAGATGAGATACGTTTTGAGAAAATGGCGAACGGTGATTCAATGCGCAGTGCCATCAAACAAGTTGCTTCTGCAAGGTTTGGTGTGACAAGTTATTACCTGACTGAAGCAGATGAAATACAGATCAAAATGGCGCAGGGCGCTAAACCGGGTGAAGGCGGTCAGCTTCCCGGACATAAAGTGGATGACTGGATAGGAAAAACAAGACATGCAACACCTGGTGTAGGTTTGATCTCTCCTCCTCCGCATCATGATATTTATTCTATTGAAGATCTGGCTCAATTGATATTCGATTTAAAAAATGCCAATCGCGCAGCAAGAATAAATGTTAAGCTTGTTTCTAAAGCAGGTGTTGGAACCATTGCAGCTGGTGTTGCAAAAGCAAAAGCAGATGTTGTATTAGTAGCTGGTTTTGATGGCGGTACAGGTGCATCTCCTATCAGCTCTATCAAACACGCAGGCTTACCATGGGAACTTGGTCTGGCTGAAGCTCAACAGACCTTAGTAAAAAATGGTTTACGCAGCCGTGTTGTTTTACAAACAGACGGACAATTAAAAACAGGACGTGATATCGCGATAGCAACTTTATTAGGCGCTGAAGAATGGGGCGTTGCAACAGCAGCATTGGTTGTTGAAGGTTGTATCATGATGCGTAAATGTCACCTGAATACTTGTCCGGTTGGTGTAGCAACACAAGACCCTGAATTGCGTGCACGCTTCTCCGGCAACCCTGATCATGTAGTGAATCTATTTAAATTCTTGACAGAAGAATTAAGAGAGATCATGGCTGAATTAGGTTTCAGAACAATCAATGAAATGGTTGGACAAGCAGATATATTAGAAATGAGAGAGAATATCACTCATTGGAAATATAAAAAATTAGATCTTTCTCCGGTATTATACAGAGATCCTGCAGAACCAAGCTGTTCTATTTATAACACAGAGCTGCAAGATCATGAAATGGAAAAAGTATTGGATTGGAAATTATTGACTGCAGCAAAACCGGCATTGGATAGCGGACTAAAAGTAAAAGCATCTTTTGATGTAATTAATTTAGATAGAACTATCGGTACGATCTTATCGAATGAAATATCTAAAAAATACAAAGGCGCAGGTTTACCAGATGATACGATCCATTTAAAATTAAAAGGTACAGCCGGACAAAGCTTTGGCGCTTTCAACACAAAAGGTGTAACACTTGAATTAGAAGGTGATGCCAACGATTATTTTGGTAAAGGCTTAAGCGGCGCTAAATTAATTGTGTATCCATCTCACAACGCAACATTTGTTCCTGAAGATAATATCATCATCGGTAACGTAGCATTCTATGGCGCTACCTCCGGTGAATCCTATATCAGAGGTAAAGCAGGTGAACGTTTTGCAGTGCGTAACTCAGGCGCTACAGCGGTAGTAGAAGGCGTTGGTGATCACGGTTGCGAATACATGACTGGTGGTAAAGTAGTAATACTCGGCACAACGGGCAGAAACTTCGCTGCGGGTATGAGCGGTGGTATCGCTTACATCTACGATACAAAAGGAAACTTTGAAACCTTGTGCAATAAAGAAATGGTTGACCTTGATCCGATCGGTGATGATGATAAAAATGAGTTGTATGAGTTGATCAACAATCATTATAACTTCACCAAGAGTACGGTGGCGAAATTCGTATTAGATGATTTCGAAAATCAGCTAAAGAATTTTATCAAAGTATTCCCTAAGGATTACAAAAAAGTTTTACAAACAAAAAAGACTGCCGCAACTAGCGCAAAATAAAATAGAACACAGATTGTCATGATCGTCATGAAAAGATCATGATGGATCATAAATATCTTGATAATCTGCGTTCCATCAAAAACCAAAGAACTAAAAAAGAATAAAGATGGGTAAACCAACAGGCTTTTTAGAATTCACAAGAGAGTTACCAACCAAGCGTTCGGTAGAAGAAAGACGCAATGATTACGGCGAATTCGTAAATCGTTTTACAGACGAAAAATTAAATCAGCAATCTGCAAGATGCATGGATTGTGGTGTTCCTTTTTGTCATAGTGGTTGTCCGTTAGGAAATGTGATACCTGAATTCAACGATGCAGTCTACCGCAAAAGCTGGAAAGAAGCATACGAGATATTAGATTCAACTAATAATTTTCCTGAATTCACCGGAAGAATTTGTCCTGCACCTTGCGAAACAGCATGCGTACTAGGTATCAACCAACCGGCAATCACCATCGAAGAAATTGAAAGGCATATTATTGAAATAGCTTTTGATAAAGGTTTTGTTCAGCCAAAAAAACCGGCCATCCGTACAGGTAAAAGAGTAGCAGTGATAGGATCAGGCCCTGCAGGTTTAGCAGCAGCAACACAATTAAATTACGCGGGCCACTTGGTAACCGTATTTGAAAGAGATGATGCACCGGGAGGTTTATTACGCTACGGCATCCCTGATTTCAAATTAGAAAAATGGGTGATCGACAGAAGAGTAAAATTAATGGAAGAAGAAGGTATCACTTTCAAATGCAATTCAAACGTTGGCGTTAACGTTAGTATCAGCGATATATCACGTGAATTTCACGCGATCGTGCTAGCGGGTGGCTCTACTATTCCAAGAAATTTAGGTATTCCGGGTAGAGACCTAAAAGGTGTTTACTATGCAATGGAATTCTTAAAACAACAAAATAAAAGAGTAGCTAACAGACCTATTGAAGAAGAAGATATCTGGGCAACCGGTAAAAATGTAGTAGTAATTGGTGGTGGTGATACAGGTAGTGATTGCGTTGGTACTTCTAACCGTCATAAAGCAAATACTGTAACGCAATTTGAATTATTACCGAAGCCTCCCGCAGAACGTATCATGCAAATGCCTTGGCCTACTTATCCTATGTTATTAAAAACAACTTCATCTCACGAGGAAGGTGTTGAACGTAGCTGGGCTGTAGCAACAAAAGAATTTATCGGTGATGAGAACGGTAATTTAAAAGCGATCAAATTAGTTGATCTGGAATGGACAATGGTTGATGGCAGGGCCGCTAAATTTGAAGAAGTAAAAGGAAGCGAAAGAGATATCCCATGCGAATTAGCTTTATTAGCAATGGGCTTTTTACACCCGCAACACCAGGGATTGATCGAACAATTAGAAATAGAATTAGACGAACGTGGAAACGTAAGGGCTCCTGAAAAGAGCTATCAGACAAGTATCCCTAAAGTATTTGCTGCGGGTGATATGCGCCGCGGACAATCATTGGTTGTATGGGCAATTAAAGAAGGCCGTGATTGTGCCCAAAAGGTAGATGAGTTCCTTGTAGGCAAATCATTGCTAGAAACAGCTGATGGAAACGCAATTGCCCGTTACCTAGTATAATTCAATAAATACTTTTTAATACGATCCCACCAAAATAGGTGGGATTTTTTATTTTCATGCGTTTGTTGAAATATTGAGGCATTTCTTATCTTTAGTAAATCATCAAATACCTTAACGACGCTTAAAATAAAAAATATGAAAAAACTATTATCTACACTATTGATCATCGTGGCTTTGTTAACGATAAGCCATACTACTTCTTTTGCGCAATCCATGACCAAGGAACAAAAAAGAGAGAAAGAAAAAGAAGATAAAAAATTAGCAGAAGAAAAAGCGAAGGCCGACAAAGAAGCTGCAAAAAAAGCCGCGGAAGAAAAAGCGAAAGCTGATAAGGAAGCGGCGAAAAAAGCGGCCGAAGAAAAAGAGCGGGCAGACAAAGAAGCGGCAAGAAAAGCAAAAGAAGATAAAGAAAGATCTGATAGAGAAGCAGCTGAAGCGGCTAAAGAAAAAGCAAAAAGACAGGAAAAATTAGATAAAGAACAAGCCGAAGAAAAAGCGAAGAACGATAAAAAAGCTGCGGAAGAAGCCGCTAAAGCTAAAGAAAAAGCTGATAAGGAAGCGGCGGTACAAGCTGCCAAAGACAAAGAAAAAGCTGATAAAATAGCGGCTGACAATGCAAAAGAACAAGCAAAAAAACAAGCTGAATTAGATAAACAAAACGCAGCCGCAAAAGATAAAGCTGATAAAATAGCGGCAATACAGGCTGCTAAAGACAAAGAAAAAGCTGATAAAATAGCGGCTGATAACGCTAAAGAACAAGCAAAAAAACAGGCCGAAATAGATAAAGAAAATGCTGCAATAAAAGCTAAGCAACAAAAAGAAGCAGATGAACAAGCTGCAGAAAGACAAAAAAAAATAGACGAAGATAATGCCAGAGAAAAAGCAAGAATAGACAAAAAAGAATCGAGAGAAGCAACTGAGGCACAAGAAAAAGAAGCAAAAGAATTAGCCAGAAAACGGGAAGAGTTAAATAAAGAAGAAACCGAAAAAGCTGAAAAAGCACAGGTAGAGGCAGATAAAAAAGCGGCAGAAGCAAAAGACAATGCAGCCAAAGAAGCAGCAAAAAAACAAGCTAAACAAGACGCCGCAACTGCAAAAGCCGCAGCCGACAAAAAAGCTAAGGAAGATGCCGCAGCAGCTGATGCCAAAACAAGGCAGGATGCTAATGAAGCTATAAGACAAAATAACCAGGGTAATCCACAACCGGCAACTGCTCCTTCGGCAACCACACCTGCATCGCCTTCAACCGTGCCAGTGGCAAATGATGTAACTCCTGCACCGGCTGCAACACCGCCGCCTGCAACGACTACACCACCTGCAACCACGCCAACTGTTACGCCAGCTACAACGCAGCCACAGCCGCAATAAGGACGTTTCTAACATTTTCCGATAAAAAGAGCGAAAGACCCCTGTTAATTAACAAGGCATTTTCGCTCTTTTTTATTATATGATTGATTATCAATTAATTATGAGATGTATTTTTTTAAAAAATTTATCTTTTTTTGGGGTTGTTAACAATTTATAGGTATATATTTGCAACCCGCTCAAATTTCGATTGTTTGATAGGGATTTATTGTTCACACAATAAATGATTGGCTTGTTAAAAAATACCTTTTTTTAAATATTAAAACCTCCTTTTCAACGTTATATAGTTGAGTTAGAGATTGTTTGTTTATCTATATAGTAGTATATGAAAAAATTTACTCTTAAGAAAAGTTATATATCCTTTTCATCATTTTTTCTGGTTTCTTTGAGTATGCCTTTTGTTTTTGCTAAGTCAAAACCAATGAGCAATACTGTAATTACTGCTTCAGTAAAAAGCAACACCATTTCACCAGCTGAATTGAGAAGGAATAATATCTACGATAGCCTTAAATTAGGCTCTTTAGGATTGGCTAAAGAAGCATTTGATTATGCTATGAAAGGCCTTGATATCATGAAAGCCGTAGGAAAAGTTGAAAATTATAATGTTATTTCTATTGTAGATTTCAGTAAAGCTTCTTCCCAGAAAAGATTGTACGTTCTTGACCTTAAAAATCAGAAAGTATTGTTCAATACATATGTTGCACATGGCATGAATTCGGGAAAAGAATATGCGCAGAATTTCTCTAACGATCCTTCAAGTGATAAAAGCAGTTTAGGTTTTTATGAAACTTTGGGCACTTATAACGGGGAGCATGGTTATTCATTAAAACTGGAAGGTCTTGAAAAAGGCATCAACGATAACGCCAACAGGCGTAATATTGTAATACATGGTGCAGAATATGTAGGTGCCAGCATGGTTCGCTCTCATGGTTATATTGGCCGCAGCTGGGGTTGTCCTGCTATCCCTCCCGCCTTACAGGTTCCTATTATCCAAAAGATAAAAAATGGCACTTGCTTGTTTATCTATAGTCCTGATAAGGATTATTTAAACCACTCAGAAATACTGAAACAGGCAACCGCGTCAGTGATGTAGAGGAACTAACAATAATACTTTCAATAAAAGATAGTCAGATCCTCCATAACCGGAGGATTTTTTGTTTTATCATTTGATTTCATAACAATAACTTCGCACAAATTTCTATTAATAATGAGTTTAAGAAAAAAATTACAAGGTACAGGTGTGGCCATAGTAACGCCATTTAAAGCGAATGAGGATATTGATTTTACGGCCTTGGGTAAGTTAATAGATTTTAACATCACCAATGGTGTAGAATACATCGTTTCCCTGGGTACAACCGGCGAAACCCCTACTCTGTCAAAAGAAGAAAAACTCGATATCATCAATTTTACTTTTGAAAAGGTAAATAGCCGTGTGCCTGTAGTTGTAGGCGTCGGTGGCAATAACACAAAAGAAGTAATTAAAGATCTTGAGACATACCCGCTTGATAAAGCCGTTGCTGTTTTAAGTGCGAGTCCTTATTACAACAAACCTTCTCAGGAAGGTATTTTTCAACACTACAAAGCATTAGCTACGGCATCCCCTAAACCTATTATTCTATACAATGTACCAGGCAGGACAGGCCGTAATATGGAAGCTGCTACAACGATCAGGCTGGCAAATGAAGTAGCTAATATTGGAGGCATAAAGGAAGCAAGCAACAGCATTCCGCAATGCATGCAAATTTTGCGCGACAGACCAAATGATTTTTTAGTTGTTAGTGGTGATGATGATCTTGTTATGCCTGAATTGGCTTGTGGTATTGATGGCGTAATAAGTGTTGCTGCCAACTGTTTCCCTAAAGAATTTGGAGATATGGTTAGATTAGGATTAAAACAAGATTTTGTTGCCGCAAAAAAAATAAATGATACGTTGGTAGAAGTATATAATTTACTCTTTACTGAAAACAACCCTGCGGGTGTAAAAGCTTTTTTACATGAATTAGGTTTGATAGAAAATGTATTGCGTTTACCGATGGTTCCATTAAGTAATGGAGTTCATCAGCAAATACAAAATTATCTTTCCAACCGATAATTACTATTGCTGTAAATTTCTTTCCCGAAAATTTCCAAACTGATCTTTACCTGTGATGAAAGAAATATATTATCAGCTTAAACATTATTGGATATACAATGTTAAGGTCGGTTACTTTATCAGCCTATGGGCATTTTTAGCCATTGCTATATATTTTAATTATCAATTTGATTTTGAGAACTCGGTCTTACGAGTTCGGGACCGCACAGAAAGTTATACGTTTTTAGTTATCGCTTATTATAGCATCCCTTATTTATATGCTTTTGTGATGTATGCCCTGTTTTATAATGCCTGGCATATTTTTAAACAACGAAAATTCTGGATCCCGGTTGTAACAGCCATTACGGCCCTTACCCTGGATGAAAGTTTTTATTGGCACCTGGCATGGATAGAAAAAAACATAGCCCGGCCGGAAAACATGAATTTCATATTTGTATGTGTGCAGAATTTTGTAAGCGCTTTTTTATATTTTTCTCCCCTTTTCATTTATTGGTTTTTCGTTGACAGAAAAAAAATGCCTCTTTACGGCTTTGCTCCTAAGCTGTTTAATGCCAGGCCCTACCTGATCATGTTGGGATGTATGGTTCCTTTATTGGTTGCGGCTTCTTTTACAGAAAGCTTTAAAGAGAGTTATCCTATCTATAATGATTTCGGCTATAACAAGCTTAATAATATTCCTCAATGGATAAGTGTATCGGCTTTTGAATTTTTTTACGGACTAGACTTTGTAATGGTCGAATTTCTTTTTAGAGGATTTATGGTAATTGCATTGATTGATGTATTGGGAATAGATGGTGTATTGCCAATGGCTACAGTATATTGCGTGTATCATTTTGGCAAACCAATGGAAGAAGCTATCAGCGCCTTTTTTGGTGCAACAATTTTAGGTGTGCTTGCCTATAATTCCAGGTCAATTTATGGAGGAATTTTGATTCATGTAGGCATTGCTTTTATGATGGAACTACTGGCCTTTTTGCAAAAATGTAATTTTTAAAGCCAACTCATATCCTATAGCAAACACCTTGTATGGCAAGTTCTGTATTTTCAAAAATTTCAGAAGCTTCTGCATGAAACTCTTCTAATGTTTCATATTTAGAAGAAAAATGGCCGATCAATAATCTTTTTGCCCCTGATTTTTTAGCGATCGCTGCGGCCTGTGTAGTAGTGCTATGAAACCTTTCACCTGCTATTTTTTCTAAATTTTTCAGGTAGGTAGTTTCGTGGTATAAAAGATCTACGCCTTTTATTTTTTCAATGATCGTTTCGTCATATTTTGTATCCGCGCAGTAGGCATAGCTTTTAGCGGGTATCGCAGCTACAGTTACTTCGCCATTTGGTATGATTGTTCCTTTTTTATTAGTATAATCCTCACCTTCCTGAAGTTTTTCATAAAAGCTCGCAGGTATTTCATATGCTCTTGCTTTTTCGGCATCAACTTTTCGCGGGTGTTTTTTCTCTCTGAATAAAAAACCCCAACATTCAATTTTATGTTGCACATAAAAGCAATGAACAGTTACTCTTTTATCATCAACGATCAATCCTTCTTTAGTAAGGTCATGAAAATAAATTTTGAAAGATAGTTCCCCGTGTACTACCTGCAACTGCATATTAATGATATTTTGTAAAGGTGCGGGTGCGTGAATATGCAAATCCTGCGTTCGTCCTAAAAGGCTCAAACTATTCAACAAACCTATCAAACCAAAATAATGATCGCCATGTAAATGAGAAATAAAAACATGTGTGATCTTACTTCTGCGAATTTTATATTTGGCCATTTGCATTTGCGTTCCTTCGCCACAATCGATCAAATAACTTGTATCAAATGTTTGTAAGATCTGGGCAGTAGGGTTTCTGTCAAAAGCTGGTATTGCAGAGTTATTTCCAAGTATGGTAAGTGCCAGCATCTTAATTGATAATTGTGTAATTGATAATCGATAATGTCAAGGTATTGATAAAATTATCAATTAACCAATAATCCATTATTCATTGAATAGTTCTCTTTCGATCTCTTCCATTTGCAGAATATCCCAGGCTTCGCTTTCTGTTGGCGTTATATTCATAATATCAAAAAGCTCCTCTTTTTCAAGCAATTCTTCTACAGAATCGCTCAGTTCACAAATCACAAAAGACTTGTCATTCTCATAAAATTGCTGCTGAAGAGTAGCCAGTTTATCCGCACTTTCTTTATCAATGCTTTGAACATCAGTCATTTTTAAAATGATATGAGGTATGTCTTTTTGCAGGTAAGGAAGCAATAAACTGCTCAATTCATCTGTCATATTAGCAGAAAGCTGCGCCTCCTGTGGCTTAATAACAGTAAATTTCTCTTTGGTATCTATTTTGACATTCATATAATAAGGTTTGAAGTTCCAATCGATGTACTTGTAAAAGTAAAGGAAAATTTGAATTTTGTTGTGTAGAGATGTGGAAGTTTTTCAGCAGTTAAATTAGTTAAAATTGTAGTAATTTTAGGAAAGAAGCTGCGTAAACAATCTCTTTTAAATCTTTATAATAACACTTTAAAATCTTTGTAATAACAAATATTTTACCACAAATTTTAACTTTTGAACATATCAACATTCAGGTAGAGCCACAAACTTTATCATGGAAATAATCGTTATTATTGTACAAGCTAAACTCAAATAACATGGACAACAATTTTTCAGCACAAGTAAAAGAAATAATTTCTTATAGTAGGGAAGAAGCTTTGAGATTGGGCAATGATTTTATTGGCACGGAACATTTAGTGCTGGGATTGATCCGCGATGAAGAAAACACCGCCATCAAAATATTAAAATCTTTAAACATTGATCTGCAGGAACTACGCAAAGAAATTGAAGTGGCAGTAAAAGATAAGACAGGAAAAAATATTGCTAACATCAATTCATTGCCGCTTACAAAGCAGGCAGAGAAGGTGATACGCATCACTGTGCTTGAAGCTAAAGCGAGCAAAAGCGCCGTAGTAGAGAGTGAGCATTTAATGTTATCTATCTTAAAAAACAAAGAAAATATCGCAACACAAATTTTAAATCAGTTTGATGTTGATTACGATGTATTCAAAAATGAACTGGGCTTTGTAACAAGCACGCCTCCTGCAGCAGAATTTTCTGAAGAAAATGAAGATGATTTTGATGAAGAAAGGAAACAATATGGTTCACAACAAAAAGCGCAACGCGGTGGTGCTAATGCACCAAAAACAAAAACTCCGGTGCTTGATAATTTTGGTAGAGATATCACTCGTTTAGCTGAAAGCGGTTCTTTAGATCCTATTGTAGGTAGAGAAGTTGAAATTGAAAGGGTATCTCAAATATTGAGTCGCCGTAAAAAGAATAACCCGATCTTAATTGGTGAACCTGGTGTGGGTAAAACAGCCATTGTTGAAGGTTTGGCATTAAGGATCGTGCAGCGCAAAGTAAGTAGAGTACTATTTGATAAAAGAGTTGTATCACTTGATCTGGCAGCGTTGGTTGCCGGTACTAAATACCGCGGACAGTTTGAAGAAAGAATGAAAGCGATCATGAATGAATTGGAAAAGAACAGAGATGTTATTTTATTCATTGATGAGATCCATACTATTGTTGGCGCAGGTGGTGCCAGCGGTTCTTTGGATGCTTCTAACATTTTCAAACCTGCTTTGGCAAGAGGTGAATTACAATGTATCGGTGCCTCTACTTTAGATGAATACAGAATGCATATTGAAAAAGATGGTGCACTAGATCGTCGTTTCCAAAAAGTAATTGTTGATCAGCCTTCAGTAGAAGAAACAATACAGATCCTTACAAATATTAAAAGCAAATACGAAGATTATCACAATGTAACGTACAGCGAACAGGCTATTGATGCTTGTGTTAAATTAAGCGAACGTTATATGACCGATAAGTTGTTGCCCGACAAAGCCATTGACGTAATGGATGAAGTTGGTGCAAGAAAACATATAAAAAACATCAATGTTCCTAACGAAGTAATTGAGTTAGAAAAGAAGATTGATGAGATCAAGCTTGAAAAGAATAAGGTGGTAAAAAGCCAGCGCTTTGAAGAAGCTGCTTCATTAAGAGATTCTGAAAAACGTTTACAGGAAGAATTGGAAAAAGCTAAGCATGATTGGGAAGAAGAAAGCAAGAACAAACGCTTCCCTATTGAAGAAGAAGATATTGCTGAAGTAATTAGCATGATGACGGGTATCCCTGTTAAACGTATGGTTCAGGAAGAAACAGAAAAATTACGCCGCATGGCGGATGATCTGAAAGATGCTGTAGTTGGTCAGAATGAAGCGATACAAAAAGTAGTGAAAGCTATTCAACGTAATCGTGTTGGATTAAAAGATCCTAAAAAACCAATTGGTACATTTATATTCTTAGGTCCTACAGGTGTTGGTAAAACAGAATTAGCAAGATCATTGGCTAGATATATGTTCGACAATGAAGATTCTTTAATCAGGATCGACATGAGTGAATACATGGAAAAATTCACTGTGAGTCGTTTGATCGGTGCGCCTCCGGGATATGTTGGCTATGAAGAAGGTGGACAGCTGACTGAAAGGGTTAGACGTAAACCATACAGTGTTATCTTGTTGGATGAAATTGAAAAAGCGCATCCGGATATCTATAATATTTTATTACAGGTATTAGATGACGGACAATTAACAGATGGATTAGGCAGAAAGATCGATTTCAAGAATACCCTTATTATCATGACATCGAATATTGGTGCCCGTCAGTTAAAAGACTTTGGTGATGGCGTTGGTTTCGCTACCGCAGCAAGAGCTTTGAATGCTGATGAAAATAATAAGGCTGTAATTGAAAAAGCTTTGAAACGTACATTCAGTCCTGAGTTCCTAAACAGGATCGACGATGTTATTATCTTTAACTCATTAGACAGAACAAATATCTTTGAGATCATCGATATCTTAATGAGAGGCGTAATGAAACGTTTGGTTAACCTTGGTTTTGGAATGGAACTATCAGAAGAAGCGAAGAATTTTATCGCGGATAAAGGATATGATTCTCAATTCGGGGCAAGACCATTACACAGGGCTATTCAAAAATACCTGGAAGATCCTTTAGCGGAAGAGATACTAAATATGAATGTAAAAGCTGGCGATACCTTGATCGCTGATCTTGACAAAGAGAATGAAAAAATAAAATTCACTTTGAAAGACACAGAGAAAAAGAAAGGTGCTAAATCTGCCGAAGCATAAAATAATAAATAAGGTAAAAAGCCCTCCGAAAAAATCGGAGGGCTTTTTCTTTTTGAAGGATGAAATAATTAATGGATTTTTGCAGTAATGAAAAATAGCATCATCACAATTGATGGATACTCCTCTTGTGGAAAAAGCACTTTGGCCAAACAGCTGGCTAAGAAGTTAGGCTATGCTTACATTGATAGTGGTGCTATGTACCGGGCCATTACCCTATTTTTTCTTCGCCACCATATTGATTATACGGATCACAGGCAAGTAGTTGATGCCTTAACTGATATCACTATTGAATTCCACCCTAACGAGGTATCACATCAATCTGAGATTTATTTAAATGGAGAAAATGTTGAGTACCTGATCAGAGATATGATCATTGCTGATAAAGTAAGTGAAGTGGCTGCCATTAAAGAAGTAAGAGATTTTGCAGTAGCGCAACAGCGATTGATGGGCAAAAAAAAGGGAATCGTTATGGATGGGCGTGATATTGGCACAACTGTATTCCCCAACGCGCAGCTTAAAATATTTATGACCGCAGACAGTGCTGTAAGGGTGGAGAGAAGATTTAAAGAACTCTATGAAAAGAATCCTAATATAACTATTGAAGAAGTAAAGAATAACCTCGAAATGCGTGATTATATAGACTCTAACAGAGAGATCAGCCCTTTACGCAAAGCTGATGATGCAGTAGTGTTAGATAATACTAACCTTAGCATGGAACAGCAATTAAAATTTGCCGAAAATCTTTTAAAAGAAAAAATAGGGGCCGTTTAAAATTCTGTCCAATTCGATTATAAATTACTTTCCGGATCATATATCCCATTAAAAAAGCCCCTCAATATTGGGAGAATACTGACTTGGTGGGACAAATATTAAAATAAGGCCGTTTGGCCTTATTTTTTTAGTATAAATCTGAAATTCTATATAAAACCTATAATAACTTAAGTTGGGTGAGTATGGTAGAGATTAAATGAAAACATATTTCTTCTTCAATCGGATCTTGTATACCATGTTCTTTTAATAATTTTTCAAACTCATTAGCTATCCCTACCTTAGAAATCGGTGTTTTTTTATCTAAAAGTGAATCTGGTGCATAGTAAAATTTTGTAAATATTTCTTCGGCTATTGCGTTATATTTTTTGGGTTTTTCGACTTGACTAAAATCGGAAACGATTTCTGCTGCGTCTTTTTGAGTTATTATCTTTTCGCTAACAAGATAATCTAAATACTTTTTTGCAGCTTGGACATATAGATTATGAGGAAGTAGGTCTTCTATAGAAACAGCACCTTCCTGAATACTACTAATCTTAAAAACAGAAAATTTCTCTTTATTTCCGATAGCACCTTCTTTTTTCTTAACGGTATTATGAATATGAGTATCGTCATCGTCCATTAATACTATTAAAGGTCTTTCTTCGCTAATAAGTATCTGAACCATTGCGGGTATATTGGCTATAGATCCTGCATCAATTATCGATAATAAATCTGAAGAAAGAGAAATCGTTCCCTTACTAATAAAATAATTTAATAAGGCTCCAATATATATCCTATCTTCTGGCCCTTCAACCAATAAGGACTTATCTGCATAAAAGAAACTGTCAGATATATCAATCCCCAATGAAGTCCTTAATGGACGCCAATTATGCAAATATGGCTTGGGATTCAATATTGTACCTTTAGTAACACTTTTTTCGATAACCCATACATTGTTTGGATGCATTCTATTAATAGAAAATGGAGAATGAGTCGTATAAAAAACAACATGTTCTTTACTAATTTCCTCTAACAGTTTTACGAAATCTTTTTGTCCAGTAGGATGTAAAGAAAGAGCTGGTTCATCAAATAAAAAGATCGTATTCTTTAACCGTAGCTCAGTAAGGAATATTTTATTAATTAAGAAGGAGAAAAAATATTGAAATCCTGTACTTCTTTGTTCAAAAAAACCGATTTTGTGGTAAGCATCATTGAAATATGCGGTAAATATACCGTCATGAGAATCAATTTTTAATTCTAAGCTATGTTCTTGATTGTAATGTTTATTTAATAATGCACTAATATTTACAGAAGCTCTTTCTCTTATTTCGATCATTTGATTGAAAGAACGCATACTAAATTTTTCAATCTCGGCTTCTGTTATACCACCCAAAGCTAGAAGTCTAAAAAATGAATGAAATTTAGGATTCTCTCTATCCTCCAAAAATTCTTTATAGTCAAATGGAGAAATAATAAAATCCTCTCTTTCATATAATTCTATATATGGTAAGAGTTCAAATAGTTCTTTTTCTAACTTATTCCAGTCCGCTGGAAATCTTGATTGTTCTTTACCAAATGTAAGTCCACCAACTAGTTGTAATTGTAGTATATTATTCTCCTTTATATTTTTATTAACCGTTACCTGTAATTTTATAATGGCACTTAAATCATAACTTCCGTTTTGAACTAGAATTTTTACAGCACTCTGTTTTAACCTAGTAATATCAGGTACATCAAGTTCATATTCGCCAATTATTGCTGTATTATCTGATAATTCGATATCACTAGCAGATCCACCTAACAAGGAAATTGCTTGTAAAATATTGGATTTCCCAGATTCATTTTTGCCAATTAAACAATGCAAATTGGAAGAAGGAACCAATTCAAGGTTCTTAATAGATTTAAAATTCCTAATGTTTATTTTTTTTAGCCTCATAGGTGAGTTTAGTTTGGTATTATACCAGTAAAAATAAGCTGATTATACTAAATCAAGATATTTATAGCTTAAAAAATAGATGAAGCATCTGGTTACTAGCATTAGGATCAAACAATTACAAATTAATGATGAACAAGATCCAATAAGAAAGCAAAAATTAGAAATGGAGTTAGAAATATTACAAAAACAACAGAATATAGAAGCTTTAAGGAAACGGCTTGAACAATTAATAAAAAAACCTTAGAATACTGTTTACTATTTCATGGTTATTGTTTATTCTGGAATAAACAATAACCATGAATTGTCAAAAATGCGAGCAAACAGAAAAATATAAAGTCTTATACTATAATTTTTTTCAAAAGATATTTAAAGAAATACATGATTTTGATAAGACCAATATTAATAAACTCAATGCCATATCTAATCACATAAAAGATACTCTTATTATGCATGGTGAAATTAATGCCGAATTCGCTAATTCACTATTTCATATACATAGAGATACTGACCAGTAATCGTATTATCAAAAGTTAATTGATAATCGGTATGCAATCTTTGTAAGACTGCTATGGCTTCATTAGCACTGTTAAAAAACCACACAGACATTTTAGGTTTTAATTTAGGTAATTGTGCAACACCTGTTACTAATCCAAACTGAATAAAATCTGTACCTGCTCTATTTCTAATTTCGTTTAGTATTAATTTACTATCGTCATATATTTCTTGTGCCGTCATTATTGTCTTATTTAAGAATGAAAATAATACTTTTTTTAAAAATTTAAAGCTCGTTTGACAAAAATATAACATATGCTATTCGCTTACTTCTAAAAAACATATTTCACCTTTGTATCCTAAACAATTTCCATATGTATCATGTACTTCCCTAGTAGAAATACCAATTATAGTTGATCCAGAATAATACTTTTTATTCTCATCTTTGGCTCTACTCAAATTGATATTGTCTTTATAAGCGTATTGCCGATTAATTGAATTGTCTACTTTACTATTCTCTGTTATGTAAGGTACCACGCCTACAACACCATTATTATAGGTATAATATTCATTTGCATAGAGCAAAACCCATTTTTTTCCAGCAGGTACAGTATAGTTTGATGAGCTGTAATGTCCAGATCCACCATATTCGTCTTGTGAAAGATGAACAACACTACTTTGCATACCCCAATTTAATTTTACAATTCTTTCACCATCTTTCAGCTCCTGACCTTGAAATAATTCTCTATTAACTTTTACAGGTTCTTCCACTTTTGGAGCTGGTGTTAAGTTAGAAATTGTGGTATCACTTGGTGAATTGTTAGGTGGATTTACTGATTGATTACATGAACTAATGATTAGAATTAGTACAAATAATTTTGCAAAGGATTTCATATTAGATAATTGATTTATTGAATAAAGGATGTTTTTATCTTTCATTAAGCTGTCCACTAAGATTTAAATCGGCTATAGCAGAAGGAGTATCACGCTCTAATGGTGATAGTGGATGTGGGTTACCAACCCATGTTACATTACTAGGAAGTAGCGGTATACGTAGTTTGTTATTTAAAACAATTACTTGTAGATAGTATCCAGAATCACATGATTGGAAATATGGTGCTGGTTGAGCTGGATTGATATATTGCAATGTTATGTAGCAGCTGTTGGTATCAGTTAACGGGCCGTCCCAATGTGTATTTATAAGTAAATAGTTTTTAGTACTGGTTGGTCTTTGGAGAAAAGTCACACTTATTTTTGAAATATTACCAGCTGAATCACCCTCACAAATAAGGGAATTAGTTGCACTATCCCACTTAGCCGTATTAGCTGATAGATTAATGGAATCTTCATGATAAGAGTTAATTGGAACATTGAATATGGTATATGTTGTCCAATGTGATAGCGGGATCGTGTCACCAGCTGGAATATTATTGTGTGCAGTGTCTGTGTTATTAGGTGGTGATGCAGGGTGGTTAAGCTTTTTACAGCTCAATATGGCAACGGTTGAAATAATAATGATAATAGCTAATAGTTTTCTCATAGTTAAAAATTTTCGCTAAGATAGTAAATTATAGCACATGTGCTATAATAATTACGTGCCAAATAAATTCATTTTGGTAAGTGAAAAAAGCAACTAAATCTAAACGGGTTTTAATCTTTGATGAGGAAGGACTTAAGCTATTGGCTAAACACTTAAAAAAAGTGAGAATGGCCAAAGGTTATTCCCAGGAAGAATTGGCTTATGAATCAGGAATGACCTTATCTCAAATTGCAAGGATCGAAACGGTCAAGATTAATCCAACCGTTAGTACAATATTTAAGTTGGCCCGTACTTTACAAGTACCAGTATCGGATCTATTCGATTTCAAACTACCCAAAGAAAATTAATATAAGTTGTTGTAGTTTCTTTGTATGTTTGAAAAAATTCCTACTATGAAACGCATAATCACCCTAGTACTATTATCATTTCTATCTTATTGTTCCTACGCTCAAAAAGCAGATAGTACTCATGCTGTTCACCATGTAACTCATGCAACAACGATACATCATTATAAAAATCATGAAGGCCATACAGTACAATCTCCAACCTATTACGACAAAGCACCAGAAGGAGCCACAGCAGTATGTGGAGATGGTACGTATAGCTATAGCGAATCTCATAGAGGTACTTGCTCGCACCATGGTGGTGTCAGAAAATGGCTATAGTTGATTCTATTATAATTTCGTCATTTTTTAACCCTAAACATATAATCCTTATGTCCGCATCTTACGTAGAACACAGACCCCATGCCTCAAGTGAGCATGTCCCTACTTCCCATTATGTTGTAATTGTTGATGGAAAAGAAGTTGGAGGTTCATTCTCAACCCAAGCTAAAGCAAAAGATTATGCTTGTGACGCAAATCACCATCCTGTACATGTGGCTAGACAACGCCACCTGCAAGACAGGAGTCAACCTGCTCATTGGAAAGTAGATCAATGTAAAAAGTAATGTTATAAGGGGGCTTATAATAGCCCCCTTAATTTTTCATTTATCAAAACTTAAACTTATGTCACATTTCTTAACAAGAGTTGTTCTCCACAAAACAAATAATTTGGTACATCCTGATTATACAGCTCTCCACACTGCCATGGAAGATGGTGGATTTTCAAGGCAAATCTTAGGTAGTAATGGTACAACATACCATCTACCAGCTGGAGAATATTTGATAAAAAGTGATTTAACTCTGTTAGAAATTCATCATCTAACTAAAAAGATTATCGCTTCTATTGATGAAGATTATGGAGTTGTTTCTGTTAGTATAGTAATAGAAGATTTAATGCTTACTGGGCTTATAGCGGTTTAGCGATTTGGGATCTTTTGGTATCAATATTCATTTTACTCGTATCAACTTCACAATACCAATTTTTACCACATAGTGCCAAACATACTCCTTTGATATACTTTATTATTTTTTTCATATTAATAAATATATCATACTGTGTGAATAAGTAAACTCTAAAAGAATCTCTACACTTAAATACTTTTCTTAAATTCATATTACTAAAATCAATTCTTATGGCATACTTAAGAAAGAAAAAAGTAGGAGCTTCAAAAGTTATTAAAAAGAGTAACGGATATTTAGTGTTCTCTGATAGTGGTACATCTGTTCATCGTTGGATGGCAGAAAAGAAATTAAAAAGGAAGTTAAAACCTGGTGAAGTTGTTCACCATAAAGACAGAAACAAACTTAATAATTCACCTACTAACTTACATGTTTTTGGTAGCCAAAAAGAACATTCGAATGCTCATAAAAAAGATGCAGCAAAATATGGTTGGGATTATAGTCTGAAGGGGAAAAGGAGAAAATAATTACAATACTAACCGTACTCATGATTCTAAAAAAATATAAAAATCAATTATTCCAATTCTTAAAAGATCATCCTATTGGATTCAATAATTTTGAATTAATTGAAAGCGAAAATGCATTAAAACTTGAATATAAAAACACTCCATTTTTCTTTGTTATAAATGGTGATGTTGATTTTGATTTATTCTATTGCAGTTGTATTAGCTTTCAAAATGGGTATCCACATATTGATTTATCACGTGGAAATTCAGAGCCATTTAGTGATATTATTGGACAACTAAAATATTGGATCAATAATGACCTTGCGGCTTACAATGAGGAACGTGAAGCCATAGACTTATGGGAAGAGTATAATAAGGGTGAAACCTTACTTGACATTGAGCAAATCGATTTCGGTGATAAAACAAATTTTAGCATTGATGAACAGAAACAAATTGCTCTATCAATTAATGAATTAAAATCCTTAATCCAAGCAAATTTTGCTATTAATTCGGCTCAACTCGCTCTAGTAAATGCAAGACTAGATTACTTAATAGAATCTTCTCAACGATTAAATAGATTTGATTGGAAAAGTATAGCAGTTAATACAATTATTTCGATTTCCGTAGCTATGTCATTTGATACCCAGCAAGGAACTCAATTATTTGAATTATTTAAGCAAGTGTTTAGAATTGTACCAGCTTTATTTCACGTAAATTCAGGTATTGTTATCCCTTAATTAATTCAACTATAATTAACCCCTTAATTAAACTTATGGAAACAGTAGAATCTTTGCTTAAGGAATTGGAAGTTATATCCAATAATATTGTGGAAAAATACGTCCAACAATATATAGAAAGTCTTACTGATAAGCCAGACTATTCTAAAGATGATTTTTTTAAAGCCATATATCCTGACCTTAATAAAGAACTAACCCAAGCAGGAGTAGATACTTTTCATAAATCTATAATCAACCATGTGGTTTATGATCCGATGAAATTGACAATTGGTGTTCAAAGAATAAAATTAGAATCACTAGAAAATTTGATGAGTAGATTAATCAATAAGGAGTGATTAATCTGGCAATAATGACATTGATGGTATGTTTTGTAAAGCTACTAAGGAGTACTCCGCTTCTTGTTTTAGTTCTTGGGTTAATTCATTATAGCCTAACGTTAATTTGTTCAAGTATTTATCAATATCTAAACAAAGGGTTTGTACTGTAGGTTCAATTACTGTTAGAAATACATTCGGATCATATGGACAGGTCATTATTTCATCAGTAATCTCAATTCTTAATAAAAATGCATCCCCGTATTTAGTCGCATTTAAGAAATTAACAGATAAATTATTGATGATAGAGATTTTCTCTGATTTGGTCATAATTTGCTTTTTTTACAATATAAGACCAACAAATATAATAATCACATTATTTGGTATAAAGTTCCCGATAGTCACTTAATATAACTCTAGTTATGCCCCAATTTAATACTGAAAATCTATTAAAAGTGTCCTTGCCAGCATTTATACTAATTGGTGTAACACAATTAGCATCCTATTATTATCAATTCAAAATTCCAATTTTTGATTATTTAGATTTCACGGAAATAATTGTGTTTTTTCTTGGAAATATTTCAATGTACATTTCCATAATGTACTTTATGAGTTTTATTCTTTTAAAAAATACTCCTAAGTATGTAATTGTTCCTTCTATAAGTTATGTATTACTTGAAATTATTGTTGTAATAAATGGTAATATAGAATATAGGATCATTAGTACTGATACATTAATAATCGCAGTTTTTGGTATACTTATCTTTTTTCTATTAGCTATAAATAAGAATAAAATTAAAATTCCAGTTTTTACTGGAAATGAAAATTGGATTATGGTGTATGCCACTCTGGTTATATGCTTACTTATAATTAGTCTATCTGGGTATTTTAATGCTATTCAAACTAAAAGTAGACATCCGTATAAAGGAACTTCAATCTTTATTGATGGTAAAGAAATAAAATCAAATGACACTTGTTATTTTGTTGGAAAGACGCATAACTATGTTTTCTTTTTTAATGAAAAAGACTCTACTTCTTTAATATATCCCATAAGTAAAATTGATAAAATTATTTTTAAAGCAAAGGATTCTCATTTTTCCTTTTGGTAGGAATATTCATAAAAGTAAATTATTAACCTTTTATAAAATCATTCCAAGCATCTGTATATACATTTATTTTATACAAAAATGGAGCATTTATGAAAAAAATATTACAATAAATTTGGAATACAATGTGTTCCGTTATATATTTGTGATATAAAATTCTATTATGGAAAATGATGAAGCTTTAAGATTACGAATAAGTGCAGACATGAAAGCTGAATTACAGAAGTTAGCCGATAAAGAAAAAAGAAAGCTAAGCGATTATATCCGTTTGGGATTAGAACAAATGATAGCCCAATCTAAAACTTCTGAAATAACTAAACATAAAGAAAAGGGGAAAAACAACAATTAATTTTTTTTAATCAAAATGGAATACAAAGGAATTCAAAGAGATACATACAAAGGTTAACACCACTAATGCAAAACAAACAAACCATACCATTCAAAAATCTAAAAGAATTGATCAGAGAATTCTCTGATGAACAAAAGTGTATTGATTTTTTGGTACAATACCGTTGGCATGGTTCACCCGTTTGTCCATACTGCAATAGCAATAAATGGTATAGCATTGAAAAGGGTAAAAGATTTAAATGTGGTAACAGCCAATGTTATAAAAAATATAGTGTTACAGTTGGTACAATTTTTCACGGAAGTCATATACCGCTTAGTACATGGTTTCCTGCTCTATATTTCCTTTCTGCACACAAAAAAGGAATTAGTTCATGTCAGCTTGCAAGAGACTTAGGTATTTGTCAAAAGACAGCTTGGTTTATGCTACATAGAATACGTGAGTCATTAAGGAGTAAAGATTCTATTTTCCTTAAAAATCTGGTTGAGATTGATGAGGTATACATTGGTGGCCGTATAAAAAATATGTCCAACAAAAAAAGAGCAGCTATTAAAGAAACTGGCAATCTACCAGATAAAACCATGATAATTGGTATGATTGAAAGAGATGGTGAATTGCGATTAGAAGTATCTCCTAATTCCCAGAAAGATAATATTTCAGCTATTGTATATAAAAACGTTGATAAGAAAGCTAAATTAATGACGGATGGCGAAGGAAGTTATATATCAATTGGTAAACATTATAAATCACACGAAAGCGTTAATCACGTGGCAAATGAATATGTAAGAGACGGCTTTATTCATACCAATACAATAGAAGGTGTTTTCGGATTATTAAGACGTTCAATCATTGGTGTTTATCATAAGCTATCTCCTAAACACTTGGCAAGATATTGTGATGAAGTTCAATATCGGTATAATTCAAGAGAACTAAAGGATAACGAAAGATTTGAAAATATGCTCGGTAAAATTGAATCAAGGTTAACCTGGAAAGATCTTACAAAAGATAATGGATTGTCAAAGACAGTCATAGAGCCTAAAATTGAACCTAAAATTGGTAAACAAGGAAGGAAAAGAGCCGTATGTCAAATGTTAAACGGTGAAATAATAGCAACCTACCCATCAATAATTGAAGCCGCCATAGCAACAGGAATCAAGGCTCCAGCTTTATCTAGAGTTGTAAGGGGATTAAGAAATTCATCTGGTGGTTACCATTGGAAATATTTTGAATAACCTCTTGTTAATTATCCTGCTTCTGTATTTCAGTCAACATTATATTAATGAATAGTTTATAAACACCATCTCCATCTAAGAATGAAATAAACAAAATCGTTCCTACTGATATAACCGATATTACTATAAATGCAATTATAAACCAGAATGAACTTCCCCATATTAAGATCCAAACTGTTAATGCCTGTAAAATAAATGACATTTCATTTGACATCATGGTAACCATTCCCTTATAAGTATTTGCCCCATCTTTTAATTCCGTTGATCTAGCTCCATAAATAAATGTTCCTAATTTAATCATTGTTCCAGCGTGTTTCCTTAGAACATCAATAAAATGATTTTTATTGATGTTAGTAGACATCTTAATAGCTCTCTTCTTCACGAAGTAACTAATCAGTCGCACCAACAACCAGTAATATATGAATGCCACTATTCCTATACATGTAAGACTTTTTAAAAAGGTATGGTGGATATAATCATCAATATTAGATTGAGTCCAATATGAGCCAGTAAGCCATAATGTGTAACTCCCATAAAACAAATTGTACACGTATGATGCAATAATAATGGTAAATGCTATTCTGATTATAAGCATTATTTTATAACTTGAAAGAGCCATTATTGCAATTACTAAACCAACTGCTGCTAAAATACATTCCATTTTGTAGTTTTAAGACTATAAGATAGCTATAAAATTATTTACTATCTTCCTAATCTAAATCTACGAACTATGAAATCAACCAGCTTTAATGTTGTAATTAAAATGACTTATAAAGGGAATCCCATAAATAAAGAAGAATACGAATCCAATAGTGAAATTCAAGATTCTTTACCAACACGAGAAGAAGCTTTAAAGGAAAAAGCAAGGATAGAGGGTTTAGCAAAAGCAGGTGTTATGTATGTACTGACTTGTTCTGAAAATGGCTTTTCTGTAGCACCACCATTGTAACATAATATTGAAAAAAAATAAGGCCAAACGGCCTTATTTTAATATTTGTCCCACCAAGTCAGTATTCTCCCAATATTGAAGGGCTTTTTTAATATTATTATGAAACTAGTGTTTCTTTCTGTTTTGATTACGTTTAGGGAACAAGTTACCTTCTTTAAAACCAGGACCTTCCTGTGGACCTAATACAGTTTGTGCACAACGGAAACCAATAGCACTTGAAGATTGATCTTCATCCAAGAAACGACGAGCACCAGGTGATAACCAGTAAGGCATATCGTTCCAGCTTCCGCCTTTGTATACTCTTGATTTATCGCTGATCAAAGTTGTAACACCAGATTGGTAAGATGCATTGCTCGAAGAATCACCATCCATATAACCAAGTGCATTGTTGCGTTGGTAATTACGGCGATCTCTGGTTTCATTATCGCTAACATCTACTCTTTTTAAGTGGCCTGTGCTGCTATCTCTTACATATTCGCCGCTACCATCTTTGTATAATTTAGTGAATCTGTTACCACGGAAATAGTTAAAATCAGCCGCATCAGAAGGTGTTAATGGTCTGTACACATCAGCAACCCATTCGCTAACATTACCACACATGTTGTACAAGCCAAATGCGTTCGGGAAGAAAGATTTAACATCGGCAGGAATAGGTGAACGGTCATTTAAACCACCCGCAATACCCATGTTATCACCTGTACCACGTTTAAAGTTTGCTAAGAAAGCACCTTGCCAGTTACCTCTTCTGTTGTCACGTAGTCCATTAGGATTTGCGCTCCAAGAATATATTTGTTGATTAGATTCTAATTCTTCACCACGTTGGCCATTTTCAGATTTACGAGGACTAGGGTTCTGCGCAACTAAACCGTAAGCAGCATATTCCCATTCAGCTTCTGTAGGCAGGCGGTATCCCATGTTTAAAATACCATCTTCCATTCTTACTGTTTTTCTAACTTTACCGCTAACATCTTTTAAACCAGATTTTTTAGGTGCAGCTTTGCCTTGAATTTGATCAGGAGCAGATAAGTATGTATCAAGTGCGAAAGAGTTATCAGCACCACCACCTTTCATTTCCTTTTTAGTAAAGTCTTTTTTAAGGTATCCTGCTTTTTCAAGGTTCAATTCGTTCACTCTGTCTGTTCTCCAAAGACAAAAATCACGAGCCTGTAACCAGCTAACTCCTACTACAGGATAAAAATTATATGCAGGAAAGCGGAAATAGTATTCTACATAAGGCTCGTTATAAGCCAATTCAGCACGCCAGCAAAGGCTATCCGGTAAAGCTTTCGCCATTACAGCAGAATCTCCGCTAAATGTATTTTCCAACCAATAGGTATACTCACGATAATGAACGTTTGCAACTTCTGTTTCATCAATAAAGAATGAAGGAACAGTTACACGCTTTGGAATATTGTTCCAATCGCTCATAACATCTTCATCTTTGGCTCCCATTAAGAAAGTACCACCCTCAACAAACACCAAACCTGGTCCTGCTTTTGGATATTTCATTTTTACTACATGGAAGTTACCCATATTCTTATCATCATACTTCCACCCTGTTGCACTAGACACACCAGATTTATTGCTTGTACAAGCATTGAAAGTAATGGCAGCAACTACAAGGACAAGTAGGCTTTTACCAGAGAATACATTTTGCATGAGCATATCGTTTTTGCAAGTTAGTTAACTAAAAAATAACCTTGATTATTAGATTTAAAGAAAGAACGTGGCTGCGAATATAAATACTTTCTACAATATACAGCAAATTTCGCCTAACTTATTTTTACATTTCCCCGTTTTTTGTTAAAAAAGCAGCTGAAACAACGAAAAAGCGATTAAAGGTATCTGTACTTATAAATTTAACCAATTATAAACCAAATTCACTAATAGTCAAGTCAAAAGGACCGATCGATTTATATTTTTTTTACTTTTTTAACTATTAGTTATAACTTTGCTGACTTCTTTATATTGCCTTTGAATTGCTTGCGTAATATATAAATTAGAAAAAACTAAAACTATCGTGTATTGAGTTGATCTCTACCTAAAAAAGACAGGAAAGGCATGAAAAAAACAGCTTTAAAAAGACTTACGGGCTTATTATTGATTATAACGTGTACAACAAACGTAGTAAACGCCCAGAAAAATATCAACGTAGTTACTTCTGCAGTACCTTTTTTACGCATTTCACCCGATGCCCGCAGTGGTGGAATGGGTGACGCAGCTATCGCTACCTCGGCTGATCCTAATGCGGTTTTTTGGAACAGGGCTAAATTGCCGTTCGCAGCTGCACAAGGCGGTTTGTCGCTTTCTTATACCCCATGGTTTAAAGACCTGGGTATCAACGACGTATTTCTTGCATCCTTAGGAGGTTATTACCAATTAGATGAAGATCAAACGCTTTCTGTAGGATTTAGATATTTTAGTTTGGGTAATATCCAATTCACAGACGTTTCGGGAAACCTTCTTCAAACTTTTAATCCAAAAGAATTTGGTCTTGATGTCGGATATTCAAGAAAACTATCTCCAAAATCAGGATTAAGTGTGGCTTTAAGATACATCAACTCAGATCTGGCTAACGGTACTTTTGGAACAGGGGCTTCTGCAACTACCTATAAAGCAGCTTCTGCTGTTGCGGGAGATATCGCTTTCTATCATCATGGTTTAAAAGAAAGTGGTGAAGGCTTTAATTGGGGCATTTCTATTAGTAACCTCGGTTCTCCGATCAAGTATACGAACGATGCTTCACAAAAAGATTATTTACCGGCTAATTTGGGAATAGGTGGGGCTTACACACATGTATTTGATGAAAACAGCAAGATCACGATTGCCATGGATATGAATAAATTATTAGTGCCTGCTCCGCCGGTTGTAAGTAGTCCACTTACTGCTTCGGATAGTGCAGCACTTAATAAATACCATACACAAGGTGTTTCAAGCAGCTGGTTCAATTCGTTTAGTGGCCCTAATCAGTTAAAACTAATCGACATATCTACAGGAATTGAATTCTGGTATCAAAATCAATTTGCTTTTAGAGCAGGCTATTTTTACGAAAATCCTGACAATGGTAATAGAAAATATTTCACTTTAGGCGCGGGTTTGAAGTATAATACTTTTGCACTTGATTTTTCTTACCTGATCCCTTCTGGTAATGGAATCACCAGGTTGCCATTATCAAATACGGTACGTTTCACTTTGGGTGTTGATTTCGGTAACGGCAGTGGCACGGATGATTCAAAATCTCCATCGGTAGAATAATCAAACTTAAAATACATTTAAAAAAAGCGTCACAATATATACTGTGACGCTTTTTTGTTTTTATATTGCCGCCCTAACTGATTAATTTATTACAATGAACCTAAGAATCGGATTTGGAATTGATTTTCATCAATTAGTGGAGGACCGTGAATTCTGGTTGGGTGGCGTTAAGATACCTCATCATAAAGGAGCTTTGGGCCATAGTGATGCAGATGTATTATTACATGCCATATGCGACGCCTTATTAGGTGCTGCCTGCCTGGGCGATATTGGCGTTCATTTTCCCGATACAGACAAATCCTTCAAAAATATAGATAGTAAGATCTTATTAGAAAAGAGCTTTTCTCTTATCAAAGAAGCGGGATACGGTATCGTAAATATCGACAGCACACTTTGTCTGCAGGCACCTAAAATAAAAGATTACGTCCCGCAAATGCAACAGGCTATAGCCAGCATTCTTTCTTTACAAATAACGGATGTTTCGATCAAAGCGACTACTACGGAAAAAATGGGGTTTGTTGGCCGGGAAGAAGGTCTGGTTGCTTATGCAACGGTCCTCTTACAAAAAAATAAATAGCGTTATTGATAACAGTTAACCATACATTCACTAATACTTTGCACACATGCAACCAATTACTTTAAAGATCATTAACAAATCGGCAAACCCTTTACCCTCTTATGCTACAGAAGGATCTGCGGGAATGGACCTGCGGGCGAATTTAGCTGAAGCCGTAACTTTACAATCACTTGAACGCACTTTGATACCAACGGGCTTATCAATTGAATTACCTGAAGGATATGAAGCGCAGATCCGCCCGAGAAGCGGCCTGGCTATTAAACAGGGTTTAACTTGCTTAAATACACCGGGAACAATTGATACTGATTACAGGGGCGAAATAAAAGTAATACTGATCAACCTCAGCAAAGAACCACAAACAATACAGCATGGGGACCGTATTGCACAAATGGTTATAGCCAAATTTGCAAAGAGCGATTTAATTGAGGTACAATATTTGAATGATACCCATCGTGGCGAGGGTGGCTTTGGACATACGGGTAAAGTTTAGCATATAGTAACAGTAAAAATAAAAAATGAACAGAGATAATATAAGAGTGGGGAAGATTATGCTTCTTTTTTGGGTGGCGGTAATAAGTATAGCAATTGTTAGCTGTCGTTCTGCAAGAACAATTCATAAGGCTATTAATAAAAAAGACAATACAAAAAAGGAATCTTCAGCTGATTCTATTTTAACTATAAAAAAAACAATGTCTGCCATTGAAAGCAGGCATATTGATTTTAAAACTTTCTCTGCCAAAATAAAAGTTGATTATGAAGATAGCAAAGGCACACAGCCAACTATCACAGCTTATGTACGCATTCTCAAGGACAGTGAAATATGGGTTTCAATGTATGCTACTGTTTTTAATATTGAAGCATTCAGGATCTTAATAACAAAAGACAGTGTAATTGTTTTAGATAAACTTAATAAAGAAGTCCAATTCCGCTCGATTGATTACCTGCAACAAACGGCAGACATCCCTTTTGATTTTAAAACATTGCAGGATCTTATTATTGGCAATCCTATTTATTTTAATACACCTATCACATCTTACAAGCAGGTAGATAACAAAATTTTATTAGCTACCGCCGGTACAATTTTCAAACATTTATTAACGCTCAATAACCAGGATACATTGGTATTACATAGCAAATTAGACGATGTTGATATCAATCGTAACCGAACAGCAGATATCACGTATGATAATTACGATAGCAGGAATAATATTCGTTTTGCTACCTATCGTGAAATAACTGTTTCTGAAAAAAATAAACTGGATGTACGACTTAATTTCAAGCAATATGATTTTAACAAGGATTTATCTATCTCGTTTTCCATTCCACAAAATTACAAACGAAAATAATCGTTAATTATTCACAAGTTGTTAATTACTGCAGCACTAAAATAGGCTACAGTACTGTATTTTTGCAATCTTGTAAACTACGCCAATGATCAGGATTTTTTTTATTTTACTTTCAACTGTTTTATTAAGCACTGCGGCATTCGCACAAATGAAAGGTGCCGGTGACCAGCAAGAGCTTGAGAAAGAACGCCAGGAACTCAAGAATGAGATCGAACAAACACAAAAACAACTTGATCAGAATAAACAATCAACCAAAGTAAGCAGAAGGGACCTTGCCATCATTAATGAAAATCTAAATAAGCAAGAACGCGTACTTAAGAACGTAAATAAAGAATTAGGCAGCATTGACAATAATATTACAAGCTCACAAAGAGACGTAAGAAGAATGTCTTTTTTACTAGATACACTGAAGCAGGAATATACAAACAGCATGATCTACTCCTACAAGAACAGGAGCAATGTTGATTTCTTAAATTTCATTTTATCGGCTTCAAGTTTTAATGATGCGATCACGAGAATTACTTATTTAAAAAATTACAGAAGCTATAGAGAACTGCAGGGCGAGAATATTATCCGTACACAAAAATTATTGAAGGGACGTATTGATGAATTAGCAGCTAGCAGAGAAAAGAAAGCGGCCGTATTAGAAACACAGAGCAAAGAGATCAATATATTGGCTGATCAGCAAAAGCAAAAGAATGATATTGTGCAGCAATTAAAAGCACAAGGTTACCAACTTAATAACCAGATAGCAGATAAGCAGAATCAAATGAGAAAGGTGAGCAATGCTATTGCTGCCGCGATCAGAAGAGCACAGGAAGATGCTCGAAGAGATGCTTTGGCAAAAGCTGCAGCCGATAAAGAAAAAGCAAAAAAAGATGCAGAAGCTGCAAAGAAATTAGCAGCGGCAAATGCAAACTCTGCCAATCCAACACCTATTCCTGTTACACCAAAACCAATTAAGCCCAAGCCTGAACCGGTTAAACAAGAAAGTGTTTTGTTGAACTCAACCAATATTGCTACCAATGTCAGTTTTGAAAAGAACAAAGGTGCCTTGCCTTGGCCCGTTGACAGAGGATCTATCTTAATGCATTATGGAAACAATACTTTATCTAATAAAGTAGTGATCAATATTTCTTGTACTTCTATCGGTTCAGATATCGGCACTCCGGTTAAAGCAATATTTGATGGTGTTATTTCTGCTGTTAAGAGTGCGGATGATATCCAGATTGTGATCATTCAGCATGGTAAATATTTCAGCACCTACAGTAACCTTGGCGATGTAAGTGTGCGCAAAGGAGATCAGGTTAAAACAGGTCAGGTCATCGGCAAAGTATTAGCCAACGATGATGGCAACGGAGCGATCGATCTGTATATCAGCAATGAAACAAGTGATCTTAATCCTGAAGCCTGGTTAAGAAGAAGATAAATTAATATTTGATCAGTCGATTATATAGTGCTTCGTATTTTGGGACTATATTTTCTATATCGAATTTTTTAGCCTGGGCTAAAGCATTGGCTTTAAATTTGGCCTCATCTTTAAAAATAGTCAGTGCATTTTTACACATATCTTCTATATCCCCTACATTACTCATAAAGCCTGAATAACCATTGATATTTATTTCAGGCAAACCACCTGCGTTGGTAGATATTACAGGCACTTCTGCAGCCATAGCTTCCAATGCGGCCAATCCAAAGCTTTCGTATTCACTCGGTAATATAAACAGATCTGCTATGGGCAATATATCTTCCATCTGCTCCTGCTTACCTAAAAATTTAATACTTTCTACCGCAACACAATCCCTGCAAATAGATTCTGCATAAGGCCTTTCCGGTCCATCACCCAACAACAATAATCTTGATGGGACTTTTTCATTGATCAATAAAAAAGTATTGATCACGTCGTCTACCCTTTTTACTTTTCTGAAGTTGGAGGCATGCACAATTATTTTTTCGCCTTTGGGAGCGATCAGTTTTTTAAAGGCGTCTACGGGCCTTTTGTTGAATCTTTTTACATCCACAAAATTATGGATCACTTCTATATCCTTTTCGATCACGAAATTTTTGTAGGTCTCGTCTTTTAAATTTTGAGATACAGCCGTTAGAATATCACTCTCATTCATAGAAAATGTAACAACAGGACTATAAGTTTTATCTCGTCCAACTAAAGTGATGTCTGTGCCATGCAAGGTTGTAATAACAGGAATATACCTGCCTTGCTTCGCCAATATCTGTTTGGCCATATATGCCGCAGATGCATGAGGAATAGCATAATGCACATGTAACAATTGGATGTTATGATTTATCACAACATCTACCATTGCACTTGCTAAGGCTGTTTCGTATGGAGGAAAATCAAATAGCGGATATTCGGGCACCCTAACTTCATGATAAAATATATTGGCATGAAACCCGCCTAACCTTACCGGTTGCTGATATGTGATGAAGTGAATATTATGGCCCTTATCTGCCAATGCTTTCCCTAATTCTGTTGCCAGCACACCACTACCACCAAAAGTAGGATAACACACAATGGCTATATTCATATGATTCGTTAAGAGTTAAATTGATGAATTTCGATGCAATTTACCTATTTCTTTTTTGATTTCAGAATACCAAACTGTTAATATAAAAATGGTAAGTTTGTAAAAACAACCACCCATGCGCAAGACCGGATCCATTATACTTTTGATCGTACTATTTTTAGCCGTTGGATTTTTATACTATAGATATTATTTTGTTTTTGGCGAAGGGGTTAAATCCGGACAATTGAACTACCTCGTTAAAAAAGGTTATGTATTTAAAACATATGAAGGGAAATTAATACAACAAGGGTTTCGCTCCCAATCTCTTGGGTCGGTTGAATCATATACATTCGAATTTTCTGTTGTTGATCCTGCGGTAGCAGAAAAATTAATGGAAAACAGCGGAAAGGAATTTGACCTGCACTATAAAGAATATGTGGGCACTTTACCATGGCGAGGTGTTACACCGTTTATTGTAGACAGCATTGTATCTATGAAAGATGCAAAAGACTGATAAATACCTTTTAAACTGCTAACAATAAAAATATGACCGGCTTTTTATGAAAGTTGGTTTTTTCTTTTTTCCAATCTGCCACGGTTTTTGTTTTTATGTATTCTGTTGGAGATGTTAACTCTGCAGCGATACAGATCTTTGTAGTTGGCTTGCAGGTTTTCAACAACACTTCTATCATTTGATTATTACGATAAGGTGTTTCAATAAAGATTTGTGTACAATTTTTCTTTTGAGATTCTGTTTCTAATTCTTTGATTGTTTTTGAACGTTCGGCATTATCAATAGGCAAATAGCCTACAAATTGAAATTGCTGGCCATTCATTCCACTGGCCATCAGGGCTAATAATATTGAACTCGGCCCAACCAATGGCTTTACAGTAGCATCCATTTGCTGGGCTACATCGATTAATATTTGTCCGGGATCTGCAACACCGGGACAACCAGCTTCGCTGATGATCGCTATATTTTTGCCTTCTGTTATTCTTTGTCTGAAAATATTTTTTTGCTCTTCTTCTGCTTTGTGAATGGTATGCCATTCATAATCATCGATTACCATGTCTTTATAAATACTTTTAAAAAAACGCCTGGCAGTCCTTTCGTTCTCGGCAAAAATTACGTGGCAATCTTTTATCGCATCAATGATGTATAAAGGTATCGTCTGCGCAGCTGCTTCATCCAAAACACAGGGAACTAAATAAACAATACTCATATAAATTATTTACAAAGGTGTTCTGATAAAATTTCCTTTTTTATCATGCAGACTTAATGTTGATGCTACTACTGCATAACTTGGCGCCAATATCCAACCTACTACTAAAAAAAGATGCATCATATAAAAAACAATTCCATTGCCAATTGCCAATCCCTGGTGCCTTGTAATAAAAGCATAACTTCTTGACGGAGACATTTTTCTTCTTTCACAACTATAATCAAGCATAGAAAAACCAAGATAATAACACTCTACAAAAAAAGCCAGCACAACAGTTGCCAAACCTATTATAGGAATGAATGATAATATTAAAATACTTAAAGAATAAACAGTTTGCCAGGCCATGTTGCGAAAGGCAATACTAATACCGCGCCATACATCTTTACAGAACTGTTTAAAATTAAAAGGATATTCCTTGCCTTCAATGATCGCTTCCGTTTTGGCATTTAAATAAACAAATACCGGCGACCCAACAATGAGAAACAAATATTTAAAAAAAGAAAAATAAAAAAAGAAGAGGATCAATTGTACTCCTACCCTGACTATTACGAATATTAATCCCCACAAACTTTCTTTGTGATCCATTAACCAGGGTCCAATACCTGTTTCAGTTAAACCATATTCAATAACACCCTTTGAAGTGATCCAGAAAAAATGGAGACTGGCATAAAATAAGAGCGCGTATAAAATACCAGGGATAACGATCCATTTCCACAACCTATTCTCTGCAATGAATTGGTGTGCTTTTACATAAGCGCGTATAGCAATAATTATCTCTTTCAGCATATCGTTTTACCGTAACTTTTAATACATTACAGCTAAAATACAAATAAGTTGAGCAAGTTAACCATTGATTTTTATAACAGAAAAGATGTACTGCAAATTGCACGGGAATTGTTGGGAAAAATTGTGGTCACTAAATTTGATGGCGTACTAACAAGCGCCCGCATCGTTGAAACAGAAGCTTATATCGCACTAACTGACCGGGCATCGCATACATTTGGCGGCAAGCGTACAGCACGCAATGAACATATGTATGGAGCCGCAGGAACATCGTACGTATATATTTGTTATGGTATGCACCATTTATTCAATGTTGTTACCAACGAAAAAGAAACCCCGGATGCAGTTTTAATAAGAGCAGTGGAACCTGTTAAAGGGATCGACACAATGTTAGATAGAAGCGGCAAATTAAAATTAGACAACACGCTTTCTAAAGGACCCGGCAACGCTGCCAAAGTTTTAGGCATAAATAAACAGCATTCAGGATTGAATTTATTGGGCAATAAAATATTTATTGAAGATGATGGTTTTGTAGTGGATGCAAAACAAATAGGTGTTAGCAGGCGTATCGGTGTTGAAGGTGCTGGCAGTGCTGCTTTATTACCTTATCGTTTTTATATCAGGGGGAATAAATATGTAAGCGGTAGTCCGAATAAATAACTATTTAAATTTCCCAACCAGTTTATAAGAATCGTCTACGAATTGCAATAATAGTTTTTTAGATAAATTCCCATCCACAATGATCGTGTTCCAATGTTTTTTATTCATGTGGTAACCCGGCAGAACATTTTCAGGATATTCTTCTCGTAATTCAACGGCATGATCCGGGTCGCATTTTACATTGAATTGTAATGGCGAAGATTCCAGTGATACCAATAAAAATATTTTATTCTTTACTTTAAACACCAGTGTTTCTTCGCCAAAAGGAAATCCTTCTGTTACCAACGATTTTTGTAAAACATAGTCGCGTAATACTTCGACATTCATAATTCTTATATTTTATGAACTTCAATATTTTGTAATTCTTTTAATTGATACAGCGTTTCTGTGAGCCTGTTTTTTGGAATACCTGTTTTGATAACGCAAAACAATTGCATTTCCTGGCTGATAACAGTACAGCTGTATTGTTTCAATACCATCATTATCTCATTCATTCTTGTATAATCGAATTGAATGCTATATTTAACTTCTACCTGCTTTTGAATAATTGGTGTAACCTGTAATGCCAGCGCTGTAACTGTTTTATATGAATTGATCAATCCCGGAACGCCTAATAGAGCGCCACCAAAATAACGCACAACGATCACTGTCACATTGGTTACTTCTTTACTGTCTAATTGCCCGAGAATTGGCTTGCCCGCAGAACCTGAAGGTTCGCCATCATCATTCACACGAAAAGTGTTTCCATCGGTGCCTATACGATAAGCAAAACAATGATGCTCAGCTTTTGGATGTTCTTTTTTTAATTGCTGTAAATATTTTTTAAAATCGTCAACCGATTCTATAGGATAGGCATAAGCAATAAATTTGCTGCCGCGATCTTTGTACTCTGCTGTACCTGGTTTATCTATCGTTAAGTAAAAATCTTTCTCTGCCATGATCATTTCGACATTTTACTTTTTGGATTGATATAATATTTAATAGTATCGTTTTGTATTTTTTCTTCGAAAGATAACTGTTCACCTTTTAGATCCGGCGCATTGATGCCATTATCAATTTCCAATTTCGAATTAGTGATCACTCTTGCTTCATCCCATAAATTATTATCTATAAAGCTCTGCAATGTTTTTGCGCCGCCTTCTATTATTACACTTTGAATTTTTGATTCATACAAGGCTTTTAATATTTGCGGAACAATATTATCGCTGTTTAATTTACAGAAAGTAATATTTTCATTTTGTTCCTGTTTGATCTCATTAAATACAATCGTTTTTGCTTCCTGATCAAATACAACTAATGAGGGAGGAAGTTTTAGATCCATATCGATTACTAATCGTACCGGATTATTTCCGGGCCAAAGTCTAGTTGTTAAAGAAGGATTATCATGCAAAGCAGTATTTGTTCCAATCAAGATTGCAGCTTCTTCACTTCTCCATCTGTGCGACAGCCTGTTCGTTTCTTCATTACTGATCAGTACCCTTGAATGATCGGCATTCGCTATTTTATGATTGTTACTCTGCGCCCATTTCAAAATAATATAAGGGCGTTGCTGTTCATGAAAAGTAAAAAAGCGTTTGTTTAATTCCAGGCATTCTTTTTCTAATATGCCGACCGTTACGTTCACTCCTGCAGCTTTTAAGTTTTCTATGCCTTTGCCGGCAACTTCTTCGTAATTATCCCTGCAGCCTACTATTACCTTTGGTATTTTTTTTACGATGATCAACTCTGAGCAGGGAGGTGTTTTGCCATAATGAGCACAGGGCTCTAATGACACGTATAAAGTACTTTTTTCTATTAAATGGATATCGGCCTGGTTTACATTATTGATGCAATTGACTTCTGCATGCGCTTCCCCGTATTTTTTATGATAGCCTTCCCCGATGATACGTTCTTCGTACACCAGCACCGCTCCAACCATTGGGTTAGGCGCCACATTCCCTGCTCCTAATTTGGCCAGTTCAAGGCAGCGTTGCATGTATGTTTGGTCTGTTATCATTTTATTTTAACCACTGAGACACTGAGGTCACTAAGTTTCACTGAGTTAAAACCTCAGTGTATCTGCTGTGTTCTCAGTGCCTCAATGGTTCATTCGCTCAAAAATAAACCCTAAAAAGTAAAAAACAGTAAGTTTGTATAAATGACGCTAAAAGAAGTTTACAGGAAAATATTGGAACAGGCACAAAGCATCTACTCGTTAAGCGAGGCTACGACCATGACGGATTGGATATTTGAAAATGTTGCAGATATCCAAAAAGCTGATGTAATTAAAACACCTGACCTTGAATTATCCCAATTCATATTGGAAGAGTTGGATAACCGCCTTCACCAATTATTACTGCATAAACCTATTCAATACATTTTGGGTGAAGCCTGGTTCTATGATATGAAATTGAAAGTGGATGAAAATGTATTGATCCCAAGGCCCGAAACGGAAGAATTAGTTAGCATGATCATCACCAATCATGAAGAAAGTATTCACCTGAAAATATTAGATATCGGCACCGGAAGTGGTTGTATACCAATCGCGATAAAAAAACATTTACCTGCGGCCATTATTACTTCGATCGATATGAGCGAAGGTGCGATATTAGTTGCCAAAGAAAATGCTGCCATACAGGAAACACCTATCGAATTTATTCATTCCGATTTTTTAGATGAAAATAGCTGGCACAATTTCCCAACATTTGATGTGATCGTTAGCAACCCTCCTTATATTCCTTTGCACGAAAAAGAAAAGATGGATACAAATGTTACTGCTTTTGAACCGCACCTTGCTTTATTTGTACCCGATAATGATCCATTATTATTTTATAGAAAGATAGCACTGTTCGGGAAAACACATTTGAATATCGAAGGAAAGATCTATTTGGAAACACATGAAGCCCATGCAAAAGAAACAGCGGCTCTTTTTACTGCATTAGATTATGAGCATGTAATTATTAAAGAAGATATGTTTGGAAAAGAAAGAATGGTGATCGCTTATTAATTATCACTACCACTAACCGTAGCAGAAGTTGTAGCACCTAACTTCCTGGCAACTTTCATCACCTGTACTACTTCGCCCCATTGTGTTGCCGAATCTGCGTTAATTACCACGGCCGGTTTTACACTATCACCCTGGTTGATATATTTTCTTAAGGCTGATTCTAAGGAATCCATTTGAACTTTAGTGGCACCTACGTACACATTTTTATTTTTATCTACACTTACTACAACACTTTGTTTTGTTTTTGTATCGCTCTTTGAACGCGGCACACTCATCTTGATCACATTAGGATTAGCTAATGTTGAGATCATTAAAAAGAACATTAAAAGGATGAACAATATATCATTCAGCGGACCAGCGTCTACTTCCGAATGATTTGTATCTCTTAAAGGATTTTTTCTTAGTCCCATGTTGCTGCAAAAGTTGAAGTGAACCCCGAAACTTTCGGGGACGATGTTTAATTGAAAAACAACTGCCGGTTACAAAAAAATTATTTTGTTGGTTCCTGTAAAATATCAATGAATTCTGCACTGGCAGCTTCCATTCTATTCGCCGTTTTATTTATTTGTGTATCCAGGTAACTATATCCTAAATAAGCCAGCATACCAATGATTAATCCACTTGCAGATGTGATCAGTTTGATGTACATCGCATCTGCGATCTGACTTACAGATGGATTGCTGATGGTGGCAAATTCTTTTAATAATAATACCAACCCAACGATGGTTCCTACAAAACCAAATAATGGCGCAATGCGTGATATCACTGATAAGATAGAAAGATTTTTTTCCATTTTGTACATTTCTAATTTGCCTACATTGTCCATGCTTGCTTCAATAGTATCGATCGGCTTACCGATCCTCTGAATACCTTTTTCGATCATTCGTGCAACGGGGCTATCAGTGTTTTTTGCAAGACTTTTTGCTGAAGTTAAATTGCCGCTAACAATATTATCCCGGATCTGGTTCATAAAGCTATCCTCGATCTTGCTTGCTTTACGGATAGCCAGCAAACGCTCAATAAAAAAGAATACGGCTAAGGCAAACAAAATACCCAATGGTATCATTAACGGTCCGCCTTTAGCCAATAGTCCCCATAATGATTCGGTTGTTTTTGCTGCTGTTGCTGTAGAATCTATTTGTAATAAAGTAGTAAGCATATCGATTGATTTAAGACAAATGTAATGGTTTAAAGATATAAGTTATAACATAAAATCTATATGCAAAATACATTTTATCCCTGCATAGAAAATGTTAATTATCGGTTCACAATTCGCCAATAAAAATGCCGCAATATTGCGGCATTTTTATTATAGTATATTATGTCCTAACGCTTTTCCATTTGCTGCATAGCCATTATCTGGCGCATCGTTTTTTCCATTCCTTCGCTGCTGCCATCCAAAAATATAACATTGCCTTTCCCGTATTCAGCGAAGTTCTTTATTGCTTCTGTCCACATGCTGAATAAGATCACGTTCGTATCCAGGTTAGCTTGTTTCATTTGTTCAGCAGCCTGACTCATACCTTTCGCTACTTCTTCTCTGAATAGCGCAACACCTTGTCCGCGTAATTGTGCCGCTTGTCTTTCTGCTTCAGCAGCAATTTTTATGGAATTACCTTCTGCTTCGGCAGCTTTTGTTTTTGTAATTAATAAAGCTTGTCCTTCGTTTTCTGCAGCAGCTTTTAAATTATTAGAAGCAACAACTTTGCTCATGCTTTGGATAATAGCTTCATCAAAAGTAATATCATTGATCTGAAGATCCTGTAAATGATAGCCCCATCCTTCTAAAGTTAGATCAACCTGTTCTTTTACATTTTCAACAATATCCCTGCGCACATTTAAAACTTCTGCCTGTTTTTTTGTTGATACGAAAGCGCGGATACTCCCTTCTACCGTGCGTATCAGAGCCTGCATCAGATCTTTCTCACTAATGAATTTAAACGCCACATTTTTTATCGTTTCCTCATCAATATTCAAAACTGAATACAATAACATCGATTTAAAATACACATTCGCCTGATCGATCGTTACTGCCTGAAATTCCAATTCAACAGAGCGGTTTTGAATACTTACTCTTTTATATATCTGATCTAAAAAAGGAATTTTGAAGTTCAGTCCCGGCATTTTTATGCTGTGGTATTTTCCCAATCTGGTGATCACCGCGATCGTTCCCTGGTTAACAGTAAATAATCCTAAAAGAATGACTACCAAAATTGGTATCACCCACCAAAATTTTATTAACAGATCCATAGTTGTAAATTTTACGGAAGTTACTGATTTTTATAGCGTCGATCATTTACAAATTATTAATTAATAATTTTTTCTCGTTTTTGCAATTATTGCCACATTGCGCATTCAATGTATTGCCGCATTGCTTATTTAAACCCTTGGCTTCGTTTATAAGTGTAGTTAACATAAAACTCCACTGACGTTTTAACGGCAATAATTTTGTTTGGATATCATCCAGAAAAACATCGACCACAGCACTCAGGAGATTGCGATCTCCCTGTACTGTTGCATGACAATTGTTCAATCCTTGTAATTGATAAGAATATTTTTCGATCTTCTCTTCCTTGAAATTTGTTAGCTGTGCTACCTGGTTAAAATCAATTTTCACACTGGCAGAATCATCTTCATTAGTAAGCAATGATAATACCTGAGGAAAGATCATTCTTACTTCATAAGAACGTAAAGAGCATAACTCAGTTTTCAGATCAATAGTTAACTGGATCTTTTCCAACTGAACGGGGGATTGATGTTCGGGCGCATCTTGAAATCCGATCAATATTTCATCCACTTTCTTAATTAAAGAAGGATAGATATTTGTTTCAAGATCGATCATGATCCTTTTGTACTTGGCGATGGGTAAACACATGTAGATAGCTTTTAGAATACAAAGCTATCCGCAACAGGGAGGGCTAACTATGATGGACTGCAACTAAGAACATGACTTTTATCATTTTAATCTTCGATATTGGCAGTTTTCAGAAGTTTTGGTAGATCAAGGATCTTTATTTTTTTACCATCAAGCTGGATTATTTTATCCGTATTAAATTCAGATAAGATGCGGATAACCGATTCAGTTGCGGTACCTACAAAATCTGCAATCTCTTCCCTTGTTAAAGAAACAGCAATGGTATTATCTTGTAATAATCCGTAAGTAGCTTTTAAAAACAGCAGCGCTTCGGCTGTTCTTTCCCGAACATTTTTTTGTGATAAGGATACGATCTGTTGTTCTGCCTGCTTAAGGTCATTGGATAATAATTTCATCATCTCAAAACCAAGCAGCTTATTATTTTCTAATAAAGAATACAATATTTCTTTTGGCAGAAAGCAGACAGAGCTATCTTCTAATGCAATGGCAGCAGAGTTATAATGCTCGCCCGATAATAAAGCCCTGTATCCTAAAATATCACCTGCTTTAGATAAACGCAGTATTTGTTCTTTACCATCGATACCGGCAGTCGTTAATTTTATTTTCCCCTGGTTAACGCAGAATAATCCGAATGGCACTCCGTTCTCATTAAAGATAGACTGACCTTTTTTAAAATGAACACATGACTTATGTTCATTCATTTCTTCCAGCTGCGTTCCTTTTAATTCTTTGAATACAGATGATAAACGTGCATCGCAAAAATTACAATTTAATGTTGCTCCTAGATTTTTCATTGCCAATCAATTAAAAGAATAAAGCACAAATTTACGCTTTCTCTTCCCATATCATACTTAAGTGTACAATTGTTTCAGCAGCCTTTGCCATATCCCCGGTACCGACCCATTCTAATTTACTATGTATATTCTGCATGCCCGTAAAAATATTCGGACAAGGCAATCCCATGTAACTTAGCCTGCTACCATCTGTACCGCCGCGAATGCTTTCTTTTATAATGCTAAGACCTGCCCTTCTAATCGCTTCTTCCGCGTATGCAACAACCTGCGGATGCTGGTCTAATATTTCCTTCATGTTACGATATTGCTCGCGAATCATATATTCCATTGTTGCGCCGGGGAATTTATTGATCACTTCTGTTGCAATCGCTTTTAATCTTGCATGGTGTTTTTCCAAACCGCTTACAGTAAAATCTCTGACAAGAAATTGCAAAGTTGCTTTTTCTGCGATACCGTTCATTCCTACAGGATGTACAAAACCTTCGCGCAATGCCGTTGTTTCAGGGCTCCATTCATTTTTTGGTAAAGCATCTAAAATAGCACCGGCAACTTTTAAAGCGTTTACTAATTTATTTTTTGCATAGCCCGGATGAACGATCACGCCTTCTATAATAATGTTGGCTCCATCTGCGCTAAATGTTTCATCTTCTAAACTTCCGGCTTCGCCGCCATCCATTGTATAACCGAACTGCGCTCCTATTTTTTGCATATCTATCTTAGCGGTACCCTGACCAACTTCTTCATCAGGTGTAAAAACAATTTTTATATCGCCATGTTTTATTTCAGGATGTTGAACTAAATAAACTGCTGCCTGCATAATACAGGCAACACCTGCTTTATCATCTGCACCTAGTAGTGTTGCTCCGCTTGCGGTAATGATGTCACCATTAATATGTTGTAATAGATAAGGAGATTTACTTGCTTTTAAAATTTGTGTAGTATCATCCGGCAACACTATATCTTTTCCATCATAATTTTTATGAAGAATGGGCTTTACGTTAGTTCCGCTGCAATCAGGCGCCGTATCAACATGCGAACAAAAACAAATGGCAGAAATATTTTTTTTACTACTGTTAGATGGAATACTTGCATACACATATCCATATTCATCTGTTTCAGCTTTTAAGCCAAGCGCAAGTAATTCTTTATATAATAATTTGCTAAGGTCTTTTTGCTTTTCAGTTGTTGGATGTTGCTGGCTTTCAGGATCACTCTGCGTATCTATTTTTACATAACGCATGAAACGTTCTGCGACTTCATCAGGATTTATCTTGATCATAATTAAAAGAGACGACCGACGACTGGCAACCGACCATCGAAATTTTATCGGTCGTCAGTGGTCAGTCGTCGGTCGTCAGTATTTTGTTTAAGCTATTTCTACCAATTCGATATCGAACACTAATTCTTTCCCGGCTAAAAAATGATTGGCATCCAAAATAACCACATCATCTTTAACATCTACCACAACAACAGGAACAGGTTGGCCTTGTTGATTGCTCAATGTTAATTGCATACCCGGTTCTAATTTCATATCTGCAGGTACATTCTCTTTGGGGAATTCGATGATCGCATCGTCATTCTTTTCTCCATAAGCATCCGCAGCAGGAATGTTAACGGTTTTCTTTTGACCGATCGTCATACCCGGCATTGCATCATCAAAGCCTTTGATCATTTGTCCGGCACCAACTGTAAATTCTAACGGTTCTCTCCCAACAGAAGAATCGAATTGTTCGCCGTTTGTTAATTTACCTGTGTAATGTACTTTTACCAGGTCTCCTGCTTTTACTTGAGCCATTGTTTATAAATTTTAATTTTTTTATAATTAACCGGTATGTCTTTTACCAGTCCCGACAGCTATCGGGAATCGCGCCGTTTCCACGCAATTTTTAGCAATTTATATATTTAATGCCATTTGTCCGAATTAAAAAACCACGGCGCACATTAGATTTGACCGATTAACAGGATTGTTGGAATTTAGCGGCTGACTATCAATTAATTCAAATCTTCGAAATTGAAAAAAACAGTCTTATTTACACTACTTATTACACTAAGCGTTACAGGCTTTTGCCAGCATATGACCCAGATTATTCCGGGTGCAGAAAGACTGGAATTGTACCTGCCTTTACTTAAGGGTAAATCTGTAGCGGTGTTTGCCAACCAGACATCCATGGTAAAGAATAGCAGTTTGGTAGATACTTTATTAAGCAGGGGAATAAACATTGTAAAAATATTTGGACCTGAACATGGCTTCCGCGGCGATGCCGATGCAGGTGAAGAATTTGGTAATATGGTAGATAAAAAAACAGGTATCCCAATTGTGAGTTTATATGGTGTACACAAAAAACCAACGCCGGAAGATCTGAAAGATGTTGATGTGATTGTCTTTGATGTACAGGATGTCGGTATACGTTTTTACACTTTCATTTCCTCGCTGGAATATTGCTTAGATGCAGCGTTCGAAAATCACAAACAATTTATATTACTTGACAGACCAAACCCAAATGGATTTTATGTTGACGGACCTGTATTGGATCCGAAATTCAAAAGTTTTGTAGGTATGCAACCTGTGCCAATTGTATATGGTATGACGATGGGAGAATATGCAACAATGTTAATCGGAGAAAAATGGTTATCGGCTGAAGCAAATAAAAATATTCCGAAAAAAGATACGCCGCGCTGTTTTATTGTTATCAAATGTAAAAATTACGATCATAACAGCAGATACATTTTGCCCGTAATGCCTTCTCCCAATCTAAAAGAGATGCAGGCTATTTATACCTATCCTTCTACTTGTTTTTTTGAAGGAACAGCTATGAGTGAAGGTCGTGGTACAGATAAACCATTTGAAATATTTGGCCATCCAACTTTGCCCGATACATTATATTCATTTACACCAAAGCCCAATGCCGGTGCAAAAAGCAGCAAATGTTTTTACCAGCAATGTTATGGATGGAATATTTCAGGATCAACAGAAGAAGTATTAAAAAAATTAGATGGTAAAATACAATTGAAATACCTATTGACTGCTTATCAATTATTTCCCGGAAAAGACAGTTTCTTTTTAAAAACAAATTTCTTTAATAGCCTGGCGGGAAATGATATTTTAATCAAACAGGTAAAAGACGGCAAGACGGAAACTGAAATAAAAAAAAGCTGGGAACCTGCACTGGACAATTTTAAAAAGATCAGAAAAAAATATTTATTGTACAAAGATTTCACTTCACCTAATTAGAAATGATCGAAGCAAAGATACCAACACCAAATATGGAGAATACTGTTCACTTTCCACTCGGACAAAAGAAAGGATTGAGAATAATTTTTATGGGCACGCCTGAGTTTGCAGTTGCTTCATTAAATAAATTAGTGGAAGCAGGTTGTAATATTATAGGCGTGATAACCGCTCCTGATAAAGCGGCGGGTCGTGGTATGGAGCTACAACAGAGTGCCGTAAAAAAATACGCACTTGAAAAAGGACTCCATATTTTACAACCCGAGAAATTAAAGAACACCCGGTTTTTAGAAGAATTAAGATCATTACAGGCAGATCTTCAAATTGTAGTTGCCTTTAGAATGCTACCTGAAATTGTATGGAGTATGCCGCCATTAGGCACTATCAATCTACACGGATCCCTATTGCCACAATACCGTGGCGCTGCGCCGATCAACTGGGCCATCATCAATGGAGAAAAAGAAACAGGCGTAACAACATTTAAACTACAGCAGGAAATTGATACCGGTGATATTTTATTAGCAGAAAAAATAACCATCCGCGATGATGAAAATGCGGGCGAGCTGCATGATGAAATGAAAGAAATTGGCGCCGCACTTTTATTAAAAACAGTAAAAGGATTTGTTGAGGGCAGTCTAAAAGAAACGCCGCAAGTTCAGTCGGCCGATCCGAAACATGCACCAAAAATATTTACCGAGACCTGCAAAATCGATTGGAACAAATCCGTTGATGAAGTATATAATCTGATTAGGGGTTTAGCGCCTTATCCGGCAGCTTTTACTTTTTTAGATGAGAAAAAATTAAAGATCTACAAAGCAAGCAAAGAATTATCTATTACAAGTAAAGTGGGCGAATATAAAACTGACAAGAAAACAAATCTACAATTTGCTTGCACAGATGGTTGTATTAATATACTCGAATTACAATTAGAAGGAAAAAAGAAAATGAACGTTGAAGATTTTTTGAGGGGTTATCATTTTTCAGAAAACAAATAATTATTTACTCCACTTGATCTTATCAGCTAATGGTATAACGCGCCTGCCTTTATGGTCTGTATCGGTATAACCTAAATAGATCATTCCCATTACAACATCTTCATTTCGCAAATGCAATAACTCTTTCATTGAGTAATGATGTACCATCCCGCCGGTTGACCAGAAAGAAGCGATTCCTAATGCTGTTGCACCCAATAAAATATTTTGTATAGCGCTTGAAACCGCTGCTTCCTCTTCCATCACTGGAACTTTAGGCAAAGCGCCACGCTGCATAACGGTCATAATAACATGCGAAGCTGTATCTCCGTTATGCAAAAATTTATCGTAATTGGCTTGTAAATATTTTTCCGGGTCAGTATTTTTTTTGTACAATTCTGCATGTTGTGCGCAGAATGTTTTTATAGCGTTACCACTATACACAAAAAAACGCCAGGGTTCGGTATTGCCATGTGTAGGTGCCCAATCGGCCAGTTCTAATAACTTTTGTACCTGGGCATCAGGAATTAATTTACCATTCATCTGAGCCGGCTTCGTACTCCTGCGATGTTTAATTACACCTGCTATTATTGAAAAAGAATTATCCATACTATTTATAATAAGTAACGGTACAATCAAATTTTACATCTGTAACGCCTAACTCCTGTGCCGCTGAATTACTGATGCGAAGCATAATACCCGTGTTCTGTTTCATATCAGGCATCGCGTCTAATACTTTTGCGTAGATGATTTTGCCGGTTGTATTATCAGCGATCTTAACGATAGATCCCGCTTGTGCGCCATCATACAAACAATAATATTTTCCATCCTGCCATCCGCTATTGCTCTTAAAAATTGCCGCATCACCTTTTTCATCTTCCGTTCCGTTTTTGCCCGGATGCTTATCATAATCTGTTTTGAATGCCCCTCCATAAAAACCGGTAAAATTTGCGTGGGCTTCATCATTTTTAAACGTAGGTGTTGCGCCTGTTGAAGGTTGAGGCGTTGCGGGCATTTCTGCATCTTCGGGTTTAGTTGTTGGCGCAACTGTTTTTGTTACAGGTGGTGGCGCACTTTTAGTAACAGTAGTCGTCATTAGAGGCTCAGCTTTTGCAACTGGTACAGGAGCTTCTTCTTCTGTTGTTTTATCTTCTTTTGTAATAACTGTTGCTGTTGTAGTCGTTTTTACTGCTGGCTGTGCTATTGCTGCTTTTACCTGGTCAAGCGTTAGTCCGGGTGTAGTTGCAAAAAGAGATAAGTCTTTTTTCACTTTTAAATACCCAATGATCAAAGGCGTTCCGGCAGGTACGCCATCTGTAGTTACATTGTTCCATTTTTTTACCGTTACGATCGGCACTTTGTTATTATTAACGCTGATACGATAAAAACCTTCTTTTTCATGCACTACATAATACACAGGTATTAGTACTTCATCTGCACCAGGATTACCCGACTGTAAAAAATTATTATCCGTTAAAGGGATCATGATCGTTTGTCCGAGTGATAAACCAGATTCCAGTTTTAAATTATTGAAAGGGGCTATTTCTTTCGGACTGATATTATATAAACGGCCAATACTGTAATAATTTTCTTTCGCAATTACTGTATGGTTCAGGTATAATTTAGGAGCTGAGCCCTGCACCAGCAAAGGCTGATTTTGTGCTATAACGATTAGTGGCAAGCAAAATAAAAAAAATAGTAAATGCTTCATTGGTAATAAATTTCGTCTTTACAAAGATGGGGAATTTTGTTGGTTAGCCATTATTATTACTTATGCAAAATACGCCACTCTTTGGGGTAATAATTATTGACCCTGTTGGGCAGAATTTTAACCCAGCCTATAGGTAATTGCTGGTAAGTTAATAGCACCCAGCCTTTTTCGGTTGATTCTAATTTGATCTCTTCTCTTCTCAGATATTGAAGGGCTGTTTCCTTATCAACTGCCAGTGTGGGTATGTCAGCAGCGATAATGGTACTTAAAGCCAATTCATGATCCGGTATTAACTGATCGCGAATGATGGACCCCAATTTTACGCCGGCTTTTTTTATATATAAAGCAGACTGTAATATGGCCAGCTCATCAGCAAATTGAGCAGGTATTGCCAATACTTCTTCTTTTAATTTAATGAAAGAGAAATCTTGCGGATTTTTTAATAAAGGCTTAAGTATTTCTACTTCTTTTTCAGATATTTTTTCTGTTTTATTGCGCGGTTTGTTAATACGCCTTTCTGTTTCACCCATATCGCTTTTTTTGAAAGCGGCAATAAAAAAACCTTCGCCTTTTAATTTATCAGGATAAAAACGATAACCATAGGCTTTATGTAATTCAGATATTGTTTCAATAATATTCCAGTCGGGATGCAAAAAATATTTGACCGAAGCAAGGTGACAATCATTCACTAACCAATCGCAAATTTCTTCGTCCTCCTCTTTTGAATAAGAACAGGTTGAATAAATTAATACGCCGCCTTCTTTTAAAGCCGGTAATATATCAGCCAATATCCTTTGCTGGCGCTGATGGCAGAGCTGTACATTTTGCTCACTCCATTCTGTGATCGCTTCAGGGTCTTTTCGAAATAATCCACTTCCGCTGCAAGGTGCATCTACAACGATCACATCAAAGTAACTTTCTAAGCGTTGAAAATCTTTTGGGTCGTTGTTGGTTACCACAACATTAGTGGTGCCCCATTTTGTAATATTTTCTGATAAAATGCTTGCTCTTGTTTTGATCACTTCATTACTTACCAATAAGCTGGAATCGGAAATAATCGATTGTATCAAAGTTGATTTACCACCCGGTGCAGCGCAGAGATCTAATATTTTTATGGGTTGAGATAGATCGACCGTTTGCTTTAGCGCTTCTTCCAAAAACATACTGCTGGCTTCCTGAACATAGTAGGCGCCAGCATGTATTAATGGATCTGTGATAAATGACGGACGGACGGGAAGATAGTAACCGTAGTTGTTCCAGGGAACTTTTTCCAATGGAGCATCGAAAATTGAAGATTGAACATTGAACATTTTTTTCGGGTTCAATCTTACCGAAGTTATTTGCTCGCCCGATGCATGTACTTTTTCGAAGGCTTCTTTATCGAAGCCGGGAATTTTATCTAATGATCGTACAAGTGATTGGGGTAGCGACAAATATTTTTATTTTATGCTGCGTCATAAATAACAACCTTCTCGAAGTATTGTTTAAAGCTTTCTAAAAATGCTTTGTGTACCGGATGTGTTTGGTAAACATCATGACCCGCAAGGTCATCGAAAATTATCACTAATGAGAAGGTATATGTTGTATCAACAACCGGACGATTGATCGAAGTAACCGGCGTGCCTACATACACAGCCTGTGCTGTTGGTACGCCCGTTAAAGATTCTAGGCCTTTTTCGAAAGCTGCTTTTTGTTCTGCTGTTGTTTCAGGTTTAACCCAAAATAATACGTGGTGAAGTAACATGTAATTGACTATCTATTTAAATGTTTGAAATTTTTATTTGCTGCGCGAAGGTATGCAGTACAAGTGAGTGACACAACGATGTTGCACAAAGAACAAATGCCGATATAAAAATTAAATCGCTTTTACTTCTGCGCAAAGATCCTGTAATACTTTTTTTGCATCGCCAAACAACATAGAAGTTTTCGGTTGAAAGAAAAGATCATTTTCGATACCGGCATAACCAGGCTTCATGCTACGTTTATTGACGATCACATTTTTAGCTTGTTCTACTTCCAATATCGGCATACCGTAAATTGGTGAAGCGGGATCATTTTTTGCGGCAGGATTCACAACATCATTCGCTCCCAATATCAATACAACATCTGTTGTTTTAAATTCATCGTTGGCCTGTTCCATTTCTAACAACACATCATAGCTCACATCTGCTTCTGCTAATAATACGTTCATGTGGCCGGGCATACGTCCTGCTACCGGATGGATCGCATATTTTACTTCAACGCCCTTTTCAGTCAATATTTTTTCTAACTCATGACAAGTATGCTGCGCCTGTGCTACGGCCAATCCATATCCCGGAACGATCATTACTTTATTTGCATAGCTCATTACCATTGCAGCATCGCTTAAACTAATTTCTTTGTAAGCGCCCTGGTCTTTTGATCCACCGGCTGCCGTCGCTTTATTTCCGCCAAAGGAACCAACCAATACATTCACCAATGAACGGTTCATCGCTTTACACATCAATATTGTTAATAATGTACCTGCCGCACCTACAAGGATACCGCCTGTTAACATTACTTTGTTGTTGTATAAAAACCCGCCACATGCCGCTGCAACACCTGTGAAAGAGTTCAGCAATGAAATTACAACGGGCATATCTGCGCCCCCGATTGGTAACACAAATAAAACGCCATATACCAATGCCAAACCAAGTATGCAATACAATAAATAAGACTGCGTAGGATCGATCACTAAATAGGCCCCTGCGCCTATCGCGATCGCCAACAAAACCAGGTTAAGAATGTTTTGTCCTGGGAAACTAAAATCTTTCACTTTGCCATTTAACTTACCCCATGCGATCATACTTCCTGCGAAAGAAACGGAACCGATAATTAATCCGATAACGATAATTAAAACGGTTGGTTTAATAACACTAAGATCAACAAGTGAAAGCATGCTGATATGCATGAACGAAGTTTCTACCGGCGCAAGTATCCTTGATATATGATTGAATTCAACCAAAGAAATTAAAGCAGCACAAGCACCTCCCATTCCGTTAAACAAACTCACCATTTCCGGCATGGAGGTCATCTTAACTTTTTTTGCTGATAATGTTCCGACAATTCCTCCGATTAATAAACCGCCGAATATCCATATAAAATTATGAAGATGCTGATGTGTTTCTTCGTTACGATATAAAAAGATCGTTCCTAAAATTGCTACCGTCATACCAAAAGCTGCGACAAGGTTTCCTTTTCTTGCTGTCGCAGGATTGGATAACATTTTTAGTCCAAGTATAAATGTGATCGAACCGATCAGGTAGCAAATGGTAAGTAAGTTAAGGCCCATTGTAATTATATTTTGTTTCGCGCAAAGTCGCAAAGAAGCAAAGTTGCAAAAGATTAATTCGTGTAATTAGTGAATAAAAATTTGTGTTATAAGCCTACGCTAATTATTTTTTCTTCTTGAACATTTCAAGCATTCTGTCTGTTACTACAAAACCACCGACAACATTGATCGTTCCTAAAATAACTGCCAGAAAACCTAATATGATCGCCAATAAATTATCTGACTCCGCTTTACCCATTACGATAATAGCGCCGATGATCACCACGCCATGAATAGCGTTGGCGCCACTCATTAAAGGCGTATGCAAAACACTCGGTACACGGCCGATCACTTCAATACCTACAAAGATCATCAGTATAACGATGTAGATGATTTGCTGGTTATTGGAGATCCATTGAAGAATATCTTTCATAAAAAACTATTTATCAATTAAGCAATTAAACTTTTTACACGATCATTTACAATTTCACCATTGTGTGCAATACACGAACCTTTGATCAGGTCATCTTCAAAATTCAAATTGATGTTACCATCTTTATCGATCATCAATTGTAAAAAATTCAGGATATTTTTTCCGTATAATTTGCTGGCATCGCTTGGCATATCGGATGCTAATCTTGAATTACCAACAATGCTTACGCCATTATGAATAACGGTAGTATCATTTTTTGTAAGATCGGTATTACCACCTGTCGATGCAGCAAGGTCAATGATCACAGAACCATTTTTCATCGCTTCGATCATTGCTGTTGTAATTAATATCGGCGCTTTTTTCCCGGGAATTTGCGCGGTTGTAATTACGATATCTGCTTTAGCAACGCTTTCAGCGATCTTAGCTTTCTGTCTTTGTATAAATTCTTCGCTTTGTTCTACTGCATAGCCGCCTGCTTTACTTGCATCTGCTGCACCTTCCACTTCTACGAATTTGGCGCCTAAGCTCATCACTTCTTCTTTCACTGCGGGCCTTGTATCAAATACTTCAATAACAGACCCCAATCTTTTTGCCGTTGCGATGGCTTGTAAACCTGCAACACCTGCACCAAGAATTAAAACTTTTGCAGGAGCAATACTGCCTGCAGCGGTCATGAACATCGGAAAATATTTCGGGTAAACATTTGCTGCTAATAATACCGCTTTATAACCCGCGATATTCGCCTGACTACTTAATATATCCATGCTTTGTGCACGTGTTGTACGTGGCAGCATATCCATACTAAATACGCTTAAGCCTTTGCCTGCCCATTCTTTCATCAGGCTGGCCGTAAACAGCGGTTGAAAAACACCAACAGCTATCGCGCCTTTTTTCATGCTTGAAATATCAGCATCAGAAAAAGTGTTGAACGATAAAATGATATCGGAATTTTTTAATACTTCGGCACGACTGGTTACGGTTGCACCGGCTTCTTTGTACTTTTCATCATTCGCAAAAGCTGTTACGCCTGCGGTAGACTCAATGTAAGTTTCTACTTTCCATTTTTTCAGAAGTGTTAGATGTTCTGGTAGTAGCGAAACTCTGGTTTCGGGAGTTGGTTCTTTTAATACACCAATTATCATAAATAGTAGATATTGCCGTGAAGATAGGAAAAATTAATATGCAACGGAGAAGTGCTGCGTTACTTTAAAATCATTATTTATCAGCACGATCCCGATGAAAAAAAGGTCGATCGTTAGTGTAACAGCCGGGTTTGACTGAATTGTTGTCCAGGCTGCTTCCATTTCAGCACTCCAGTGAATATCATCAAATATGAGAATAGTTGTATTTGTTGAATGATTGAGCAACTGAGAAAAATAGTCGAGTGTAGGTTCTTTTCGATGATTGCCATCGATAAAAGCCAGGTTTATTTTATTTAATGCAGAGAGAAGTGGTTGTATTGTTTGATCAAAATCTCCTTTAATTAAGTCGATATTTTTAAGTCCCAATTCACTAAAATTATTTTCTGCGATGGCTGCAATATTTTTTGATCCCTCGCAGGTGTAAACTTTTGAATGAGAATTTCCGGAAGCTAAATACGCTGTTGTAATTCCTAGAGACGTTCCTAATTCAATAATTGTTTCAGGCTTGTAGTACTGTGCTATCCGAAATAATAGCTGTGCGTATTTTTTTGGTTTTAAAGAAGTGGCCGCAATATCTTTTACTACTCTTTGATTTGATTTAAAAACAGCAGAGCCCGCACCAAAATTTTCTACTTCGATCATTGCTGTATTGGCTAATAATTTCTTTCGCTGCGCTTCTATTTTATTATAACTATCATATATTTTTTTATCTGTCAGCACATTTGCTATAAAATCAAACACAAACGGAGAGTGTACACCATGACCACTTCCATTGGATGCTGTAAAATAATAACGCAGGTATTTTTTTGCTAATTGGAAACGAGTATACACAGGAAGTGTTTGATTTATTTTTTATCCCAAACCTGGAAAGAATAAGCATATGCATGCTTTTCATCTATCGGATGATCTTCATTAGAGATCAGTTTCCATTTGCTTTCATCAATGGCAGGAAAGAAAGTATCTGCTTCGAAACTCGCATGCACTCTGGTTATGTAAATTTTATTGGCAACATCTATTGATTGTTTGTAGATCTCTCCGCCACCGATCACAAATATTTCTTTGCAGTTTGTTTTTTTTGCTTCTTCCAATGCTTTATCTAAAGTATCAACAACGATGGCTCCTTCTGCTTTCCAATCTTTATTGCGAGTAATAACAATATTTGTTCTTCCGGGCAATTGTTTACCGAAAGATTCAAAAGTTTTTCGGCCCATAATGATCGTCATTCCCCAGGTAGTATTTTTGAAGAACTTCATATCATTGGGTAAGCTCCACAATAACTGATTATCTTTTCCAATGGCGTTGTTTTCTGCTGCGGCAACAAGTAAACTAATTATCATAATGAGAGATTAAACAGCAACAGGAGCTTTTATAGCGGGCCATGATTCATAATTTACCAATTCAAAATCTTCGAATTTAAAATTGAAGATATCTTTTACATCCGGATTAATTTTCATTGTTGGCAAAGGAAAAGGCGCTCTTGTCAATTGCAAATGCGCCTGCTCAAAATGATTATTATACAAATGCACATCACCAAATGAATGCACAAATTCTCCTGGCTCTAACCCACAAACCTGCGCGATCATTAAAGTAAACAATGCATAAGAAGCAATGTTAAAAGGTACACCTAAAAATACATCTGCACTCCGTTGATAGAGCTGGCAGCTTAGTTTTCCATTCGCTACATAAAACTGGAACAAACAATGACAAGGCATTAATTTCATCTTTGGCAGGTCTGCCACGTTCCACGCGCTGATAATTAATCTTCGACTATCAGGATTTGTTTTTATCTGATGGATCAGGTCCTTTACCTGGTCAACTTCTACTCCACCCGCACCTTCCCAGCTGCGCCATTGTTTTCCGTAAACGGGCCCCAAATCTCCATTTTCATCTGCCCATTCATCCCAGATCTTTACATTGTTCTCTTTTAAGTAAGCAATATTGGTATCGCCTTTTAAGAACCACAACAATTCATAAATGATACTTTTCATGTGACATTTTTTTGTTGTCACAAGAGGAAAACCCTCACTCAGGTCAAAACGCATTTGGTATCCAAATACACTTCTGGTACCTGTTCCTGTACGGTCACTTTTATCATTTCCCGTATCAATAATATGCTGTAGTAATTGTAAGTATTGTTGCATGGTGTGCAAGTTAATTAATTTGGGAGAGGTCTGAACCATTGATTAAATTGATTTTTATGATTCGATTGATTTGTGGAATTTGCGTTAATAAATCCTATTAATACAATCCGATAGCTATCGGATCAAGCAAAATACCAGACAAAAAATAAAATATGCATATCAATATCAGAAAAGCAATAAAAGAAGATTGTACAAGAATGATGGAGCTGGTAAATGAATTGGCCGTTTATGAAAAAGCGCCGGAACAGGTTACGGTAGACTTTAACCATTTTATAGAAAGCGGCTTTGGGCCCAATCCTGTCTGGTGGGCATATGTAGCAGAAGCTGATGGCGCAGTGCAAGGTTTTGCACTCTGTTATACACGCTACTCCACCTGGAAAGGACAAAGGATATTTTTGGAAGATCTTTTAGTAACGGAAAAATACCGGGGAAACGGTTTAGGAAAACTATTGGTAGATAAAGTAATTGAAGATGGAAAAGGCAAGCAATTTACAGGTATAACCTGGCAGGTTTTGGATTGGAACGAACCGGCTATCAATTTTTATAAAAAATACGAAGGCGTAGTTTTTGATGAAGAATGGGTTAATTGTAATATAAATTTTTAGAAATCGTGTGTTTTCTGGTAATTATTACTCTTTAATTGCATTATCTTTATAGCAATCCCATCAAATAACACAAATTACAAAAAATCTTTATGGCAGAAAAAATTACAATGGCGAACGGAAAACTACAAGTTCCTAATAACCCGATCATTCCATTTATTGAAGGCGACGGAATTGGTCCGGATATCTGGAAAGCTTCCGTGAGGGTTTTTGATGCTGCCATACAAAAAGCTTACAGGGGAGAAAAAAAGATACAATGGATGGAAGTACTTGCAGGCGAAAGAGCTTTCAATGAAACAGGCAGCTGGATGCCGGAAGCCACCATGAATGCTTTTAAAGAATATTTATTATCGATCAAAGGCCCGTTAACCACACCTGTTGGTGGTGGTATCCGTTCACTGAATGTTGCATTAAGACAAGAACTTGACCTATACGTTTGCTTACGCCCTGTTAGGTATTTCGAAGGCGTTCCTTCACCTATGTGGCAACCGGAAAAAGTAGAGATGACCATCTTCAGAGAAAATACAGAAGATATTTATGCGGGTATCGAATACATGACCGGCACACCGGAAGCAAAAAAATTATTAGATTTTTTGATCAATGAAATGGGTGTAAAAAATATCCGTTTCCCTGAAA